>Ga0182742_1000395_pt1 | contig 71056 bp, 63 predicted proteins | sample eDN5th37CBELigMG_FD_128880 | JGI IMG/M metagenome (GOLD analysis project Ga0182742, IMG submission 128880) | Enriched Miracle-Growth compost microbial communities from Emeryville, California, USA - eDNA 5th pass 37_C BE-Lig MG (version 2)... ...
ATGCGACGGCTCATGGTCGGCCTGTGGACGGGGGTCGCCAGGCACGAGCCGCACGGGGTGACGCTGAGCATCTCGCCCGGCCACGGCGAGCTCATCAACATCCCGATGTGGTCGTTCGCCGGACACGTCGACGCGCTCCTCTTCGAGAACGTGCCCGGCGGCGACCTCGAGGTGCTCGCCGATGCGCGGTACGACGACGACCCCGCCGCCTTCCGGCAGCTCGTGCTCGACAAGCTCCGCGTGCACCATCCGACCGTCTTCGCGCGCATCGACGAGGCCTCGTTCCAGCTCACCCGGCCGGAGGACCTCCTTCAGGGCGCCGTGACGCCCGTGCTCCGCGAGGACTACCGGGTGCTGCCGAACGGCAAGGTCGTCATCGCCGCGGGCGACGTCCACTCCGTCCTCGACCCCGTCATCGGGCAGGGCGCGAACTCCGCGTCGTACTCGGGGTACACGGTCGGCGAGGAGATCCTCGAGGACCGCGGGTTCGGGGAGGACCTCGGCCGTCGCGCGGGCGCCCGTCGGCGCGAGCGCGTCGAGGCCGTGAGCGACTGGACGAACCTGATGGTCCAGCTGCCGCCTGCCGACAGCCTCATCCAGCTGCTGGGGGCGATGAGCCAGAACAAGGCGCTGTGCGATGCGTTCACGCAGAACTTCAACGATCCGGTCGCGCAGTGGCGCGACATCGTCGGGTCCGACGAGGTCGTCGCCGCAGCGATCGCACGGTACGCCGAGGCGACGTCCCGTGGCTAAGCTCCTCGTGCTCTACCCGCCGCCCGTCGACCCGGCCGCATTCGAGCGGCACTACCGCGACGTGCACCTCCCGCTCGCCGCGCGGCTGCCCGGCGCGACCGCGATGTCGGCCGCGCTCGGAATCGACGCCGCTGGCAGCCCGTACTACGCGGTCTTCGAGGCAGAGTTCCCGAGCCTCGACGCGCTCGGCGTCGCGATGGCCTCCCCCGAGGGGCAGGCTGTCGAGGCCGATGTGCCGAACTACGCGACGGGCGGCGCCATCGTCCTCGCCTACGAGCCCGAGCCGGTCGAGCGGTCGTGACCCGCATCCCGACCGCGGGCCACCGGGCTACGATCAGGCTCCCCGCTCGCCCGGTACTCGGTCGGCGGGACGCCGACGAATGCACGGAATGCCTTGCTCGCGTGCGACGGGTCCGTCAGCCCCCACCGGGCCGCGATCGCCGCGACGCCCTCACCCGCGTGCCGCGGGTCGCGCAGGTCGCGGCGAATGTGCTCGAGGCGACGCTCGCGGATCACCCTGGACACCGACGTGCCGCGACGGTGGAAGAGGTCGTGGACGTAGCGCGTCGAGATGAAGTGCGCGGCCGCGATCGCGTCCGGCCCAAGCCCCGGCTCGTCGAGGTGTCGGTTGATATACCCGTCGATGCGGAACATGAGTTCCGTGACGGGATCCGACCAGGAGGCCCCGCTCAGCTCATGCCCGACCATCGTCGCGATGAGGTCCATCGTGCTGTGCGTGATCCGGAGGCCCGTCGGGCCGTCGAGGGTCGGCAGCGCGCTCGCGAGCCCCGCCAGGAAGTGGCTCACCGCACGCGCGAAGCCGTCCTCGCCCGCGATGCGGATCGCGGTGAGCTGCTGGAGCGACTCGGCCGCGACGTCGATGCGGCGATGGGGGAACATGACGACGACCGCGGCCATCCCCTCACCGAACTCGAGCGTGTAGGGGCGGCTCGTGTCGTACAGCACGATGTCGCCCGGCGCGAGCGTTGCGGTGCGGTCATCCTGGATGAGCATGCCGGTCCCTGCGAGCTGGAGCGTCAATTTGACGTAGTCCTCGGGGGCCCGCGCAACGTGCGCGGCGGTGCGCTCGACCGCGTGCGGGCTCGCGCGCACCGTCGAGAAGAGCACGCCGTCGCTGATGCGACCCTCGAGCCGGGCGCGGAAGGCGTGGTGCGCATCCGGATGCACGGTGAGCGGCACGAAGGAGCGGGACACGACCTCCTGCCAGCGCTGAGCGCGTTCGGTCGCCTCGCTCACCACGATTGGCATCGTCTCGGACACCGTCGTCACCTCACCACGCTGTGGGCACCATCGTCCAATGATCGGGAGTGTAGAACATGAGCACCATCACAACCAGGCCCGAATCCGCGGCCATCAACCCACGGCAGTTGCGCAACAGCCTCGGCCGATTCGCGACTGGTGTCGCCGTCATCGTCTTCGACGCGCTCGGGGACGACGGCTGGGAGGTGCGGCGCGGGCTCACGGTCAACTCGTTCACCTCGGTCTCGATGGACCCGCCCCTCGTGCTCGTCTCGCTGCAGCGCACGCTGCGGTCGCACGATCTGCTGTGCGGGCGGCCATTCAGCATCAATATCCTCGGCGCGGACCAGCGCGAGGTGGCGATGCATTTCGCGGGTCGACCCGGAGAGCCCCGGGTCGTGCCGCACTGGGTACCCGGCGAGTTCGCACCCGGCCTCGCGGACGCGCTCGCCACATTCGAGTGCCTGCCCTGGGCGGAGTACGACGGCGGTGACCACACGCTCTTCCTCGGCGAGGTGCAGCGCGTCAGCTCCCGGCCCGGCGACGCCCTCGGCTTCGCCTTCGGCGCCTTCACGACGATCCCGGAGCCGGTGGCCTGAGGCTACAGCTTCTCGATCGGCGCGATCTTGACGAGGAGGCGCTTGCGGCCGCGCTCCGGGAAGTCGACCTCGGCGATCGTCTTCGGGCCGTTCTCCTGGACGGCGAGCACGCGGCCCTCACCGAAGTCCGCGTGCCGGATCCGGTCACCGACCGCGAGGGCGAGGTCGCCGTTGTCGCGGAGCGTCGCGACGGGGGACTTCCACTCCGTTTTGGCGCGCGGTGCGATGACGGGCGACTCGAGGAAGCCACGCTCGGGGCTGCGGGCCCGCCCACGCGCGTACCCGCCACTGCGATAGCCCCCGCCGGCCGCGCCGAGCTGCCGCCCTGCCCCGCGATCCTCCCGCCACTGCACAGCATCCGCCGGCAGCTCCGACAGGAATCGGGACGGCGGTGAGGAGTGGATGTCACCGAAGCCGGCGCGCGAGGCCGCCAGCGAGAGGAAGAGCCGCTTGCGGGCGCGCGTGATACCGACGTAGAAGAGGCGCCGCTCCTCCGCGAGCCCGCCTGGCTCGTGGACGCTCATCCGGTGGGGCAGGAGGTCCTCCTCGACGCCGGTGATGAAGACGGCGTCGAACTCGAGGCCCTTCGCAGTGTGGAGCGTCATGATCGTGACGCGCCCCTCGCCGAGGTCGAGCTCGTCCGCCGCGGCGAAGAGCGCGACGGAGGTGAGGTAGTCGAGGACCGTCGCCTCGGGGTACTGGACGCGGAATTCCTTCGCCTGGGAGACGAGCTCGTCGAGATTCTCCGAGCGGGCCTCGTCCTGCGGGTCGCCCGAGCGGCGCAGCGCGTCCTGGTAGCCCGAGTGCTGCAGTAGGTGCGCGAGCACCTCGTGCGGCGGTCGCCCCGGGGCGGGCTCCGCATCCGATGCGACTGTCCTGCCGCCCGCGAGCTGCGCCGCGTCGTCGAGCAGGGCATCGAGCTCCCGGATCGCCGCCGTGAGCTTCGGTCCGAAGCCGAGCGTGCCGGCGTCCCGGAGCACCTCGCGCAGCGGTGTGCCCTCCCGGTCAGCGCGGGCCTGCAGCGCCGCGACCGTCGCGTCGCCGATCCCCCGTCGCGGCGTGTTGATGATGCGCCGCAGCGCCAGGTCATCATCCGGGTTGACCGCGAGCGTCAGGTATGCGAAGGCGTCCTTCACCTCGGCCCGCTCGTAGAAGCGGGTGCCCCCGACGAGTCGGTACGGGACACCCTCGCGGATGAAGACCTCCTCGAGCGGCCGGGTCTGCGCATTCGTCCGCACGAAGACCGCGATCTGCGGGTACTCGACGCCCGCCGCGCGCAGCGCCTCGATCTCGTCGGCGACGAACTGCGCCTCGTCGTGCCCCGAGTAGCCCGTGTAGCCGACGATCGGCTCGCCCTCACCGACGTCCGTGAACAGGCGCTTCTCGCGGCGGTCGAAGTTGTTGGCGATCACCGCATTCGCAGCATCGAGAATGCGTTGGGTCGATCGATAGTTCTGCTCGAGCAGGATGGTGCGCGAGTCCGGGAAGTCCCGCTCGAACTCGACGATGTTGCGGATGTCGGCGCCGCGGAACGCATAGATGGACTGGTCGGAGTCGCCGACGACCGTCAACGAGGCGGGCGGGATGTCCCCGTTTGCGTCGCGGAGCTCACGCTGCCAACCCTGCCGCGACTCGACCTCGTCGGCAATCTGGACGGGCACGGGCCGCACGAGCTCGCGGATGAGCGCGTACTGCGCGTGGTTCGTGTCCTGGTACTCGTCGACGAGGACATGGCGGAAGCGTCGCTGGTAGAGCGCCGCGACCTCGGGAAAGGCACGGAAGAGGTAGACGGTCTCGGCGATGATGTCGTCGAAGTCGAGCGCGTTCGCCCGCCGCAGCGCACCCTGATAGCCGCGGTACAGCGCGAGAAAGCCGAGCTCCTTCGGGTCCGTCTCGTCGATGCTGCGGGCGAAGGTGTCGAGGTCGGTCAGCTCGTTCTTGAGCCGGGAGATCCGTCCCAGGACGCCGCCGGGCGTGAAGCCGAGCGAGTCGGCGTCGAGGTCGCGGATGAGCCGCTTGACGAGCGCCTTCGAGTCGGCGCTGTCGTAGATGGTGAACCCCTCCTTGCGCCCCATCGCCTCGGACTGGCGCCGGAGGATCCGCACGCACGCGGAGTGGAAGGTCGAGATCCACATCCCCTCGGCGGCGCGGCCGACCAGCCCCGCGATGCGCTCACGCATCTCCGCGGCCGCCTTATTCGTGAAGGTGATCGCGAGGATCTGGCTCGGCCACGCCTCCCGGGTCGACAGCAGGCCCGCGATGCGGCGGGTGAGCACGCTCGTCTTGCCCGAGCCCGCCCCCGCGACGATGAGCAGGGCCTGGCCGCGGTACTCGACGGCGTCGCGCTGGCGGGGGTTGAGCCCCTCGAGGAGCGCCGGGTCGATCACCCTCCCAGCCTAGGTCGGGCCGCTGACCCTCAGCCGCGCTCCGCGAGCAGGGCCCGGACGAGATCGGGATGGTCGGCGAAGACCGCGTCGACGCCGGTGTCGAGCACCTCCGCGTACTCCGCCCGCCAATCACCCCACGCACCGTCGCCGCCCGGCCTGCGATGGCGCTCCGCGAGGAATGCGTTCTCCGGTCGGAGCGTCCAGGTCAGCACGCCGAGCCCGGCGGCGCGCGCGTCGGCCACGAGGTCGACACCGTCCGGCTGCAGGAGCAGGGCCTTGTCATAGCTCACGCCATCGATGCCCGCCGCTCGCAGTGCTGTGTGGTCGGTCGACTCCGACGCGAGGAGCACGAGGCGACCGGAGTAGCCCAGCTCGCGGAGCCTGAGCAGCGCCAGCAGCTCAAAGCACTCGACCACCACCCGCTCGACCGGGAAGCGGCCGTCGAGCTCCGCGAGGAACCGCGCCGGCAGGTCGTAGCCGAGCAGCGCGAAGGCACTCGGGTGCTTCAGCTCCGCGACGACGACCGCGGGCTCGTCGGCCGCGGTGCGCAGTGGCCGGACCAGCTCCAGCAGGTCGATGAATCGCAACAGCGGCCCGCCGGCACGGCCCGCCGAGTCGGGGCGCAGCTGCGGCAGGCGCTCCCGGGCCGCCAGCCGCGCGAGCTCGGCCCAGTCGAAATCGAAGGTGAACCAGCCGGACAGCTCGTCGAGCCGGTCGCCCGGCGCCTGCGCTTCCTGCGGCACCCGGATCGTGCGCTGTCGGTCGGCGAACTCGGGATGAGCGGCGACATCGGTCGTCCCGGAGATCTCCGGCTCGTGCCGCACCACGAGCGTGCCGTCACGGGCCGGGACCAGATCGGGCTCGACGGCGTCGGCGCCGAGTGCGAAGCCCGCGAGCACCGCCTCGGGGGTGTGCTCCGGGTGGGTGCCGCTGGCCCCCCGGTGCGCAATGAGCGACGGCCAACGCATGGGCGCCATGGTAGTCAGCGGGCCCGGCGCTACGCTGACGCCATGGAATGCGGGCGATGCGGCGCGCCGCTCGGGACGGCGGCGTCGTACTGCGAGATGTGCGGTGCGCCGATCCCCGGCCGCCGTGCACACGGCACGCGGCTCGGGCTGTCCGGGACCGACGCGACCGTCATCACCGCCGCCGCGATGACCGGGCTCGCCATCGTGCTCGGCATCGTCATGCTCGTCCGTGCCGCCCTCTTCTGACGTCGCACCGGACAGGAGGCATGCGCCACCCCCGAACGGGTGGCACCAGAATGCGGAGGCGCGGCCGAGCGCTCTCCGCACCATAGGGTGAGACACGATGTCGCGCCAAGACCGCGCCGCGGTGTTCACCCTGTGGGCGTGGCTGGTGCTCGCCCCGCCCCTCATCACGGCCTGGGGCGGGTACGCCGCCGCACTCACCGAGCACCAACGACTCGTCGGGATGATCGCGGCGCTCGTCGTCCACCTCATCGTCGGCGGCTGCTTCTGGATCGGCGCCATCGTCGAGCGGCGGCTGAGCGCGACGATGCGCTGGCTCTGGTTCGTCGCGGTCCTCGTCGTCGTGTCGCTCGTGCGCCCCACCGCCGCCGACCTGCTGCAGAGCTGGCTCGGCGTCCACCTCGAGCCACCCGCATTCTGGACCCGAGTCGCGCTCAACCTCATCGGCATGGGCGCCATCATGATCATCGTCTACTTCGCGATCGAGCAGGTCGCGCGGTCCGCCGACAGCCGTCGCCGAATCGCCGCGGTCCTCGAGCGCAGCCAGCAGCAGCAAGCCGCGACCGATGTCCGCCAGGCCGCGCTCATCGTCGAATACCAGCGCACGATCGCGGGGCCGATCCGGCAGGCGATGTCGGAGGTCGACGTGCGCGCGCCCGTGGCGAGCGTCGCCGCGCAGCTCATGCACGTCGCGCACGAGGTGGTCCGGCCGCTCGCGAACCGCAGCTTCGCCATGGCGGGCGATGCCACCGAGTACCAGTACCGGCAGCCGCGCGACCCCCTGCCCACCGTCGGTCGCGGACGCCTGCAGGCCCCGCAGCGGATCGAGGCGACACTCCCCTGGGCACCGGCCGCCGTGTGGCTCATCCTGCAGCTGCCCATTGCGCTGCTCGCCTACCCGATGCCAGTGGCGTGGGCCGCCACGCTCGCCAGCACCGCGGTCTGCCTGCTCGGCTGCTGGCTCGTCCGGCTCCACCCACTCCCGAGCGCCCCGCCACTCGCGCTCGGGCTCCTCACGCTCGAGTATCTCGCCATCGGCGCCCTCGGCGTCCTCGTCGTCGTCCTCCCCGACCCCAGCGCGATGAACGGCGGCATCTGGGTGTACGGCGTCCTCCAGTGCGCGGTCACCGCGATCGCCCTCTCCCTCGGACGCAGCCACCAGCTCGACTACCTCGTCTCGGAGCGGCAACTCATCACGACGCTCCTGGACGCGCGCTACCGCGCCAACGCGGCACACGGTCAGCTCGCCACGACGACGAACCTGCTCGCCCGGCGCCTGCACGCCGCCATCCAGACCGATCTCGTCGCCGCCGCATTCCAGCTGCGACTGGGCACCGCCGACCCGACGACGGTCGTCACCGAGGTGCGCGCGCGGATCGACCGAGTGCTCGCCGCCCCCATGCTCCCCACCGCGATCGACGACGCGGCGATCGACGAGCCCGACGCTGGCCGCGACACCGTGCGCCCCTACCCGGAAGGGATCCGAGCCGCCATCGAGGAGGGCGATGCGGCGTGGCGCGAAGCGCTCGAGCTGACGACCGAGTACGACGACGGCCTGTGGCCGTGGCTCGCCGACCACCCCGAGTGCCGGGCGCTCATCCGCGAAGTCGGCACCTGGGCGCTGACCAACGTGATCCGCTACGGTCGCGCCCGCCGTGCGCGCCTGCGCATCTGGGTCGAGGACGATCGGCTGCGCATCGAGGTCCGCAGTCCCGGCTGGATCCGCCCCGGCGCCGAGCGGCTCCTCGGCGCGCCGGCGTTCGACGGACGAGTCACCGTCGTCGAGGTCGTCCGGGACGGCACCGACATCGTGCATCGGGTCGTCACATGAGCGACCGGCGAGTGCGTCCGCCCCGCGTCCGTCCCGCATTCTCGATGTGGGCCTGGCTCACCCTCACCCCGTACCTCCTCACCGCCCTCGCCGGCATCGACCTTGCCGCGAGCCCACGAGAGCTGGGCTTCGGCCTTCTCGCCGCCGTACTCGTCCACGCCGTGCTGCTCGTCGCATTCCTGGCCATCGGCGGCCTCGAGCGGCTCACCGGTGCCGTGCCCTGGCTGCGCTGGACGATCGTCGCGGTCGGCCTCATCGGTCTCGCCGAGGGACGCCCCGCACTCCTCACCCTGCTGCAGCGGTGGCTCGGTCTCGACCTCGTCGAGACGGTCTGGCCGCTGCGATTCCTCATGAATGCGACGATCCTCACCGCGGCGGTGCTCCTCATCCACGCGGTCACCGAAGCAATCGTGCGCGCCCGTGCGGCCGACGGGCGCCTGCGGCTCGTCCTCGACGCGCTCGAGTCCGAGGCGACCCGGATCGCCTCGACGGGGCGCGCGGTGAGCGCCGCATTCCAGCGCGAACTCGCGACCGAGGTCCTCGACGCGCTCGGTGGCCTGCTCACCAGCGGTCTGCCACCGGACGGGCTGGCGAAGGAGCTGCGCTGGATCGGGCGATCCGTCGTGCAGCGTGCCGCGGGTCAGGCGCGGCACGCTGGGCTCGAGGCCGCGCTCGCCACGGACGGGTCGCTCGCCATCCCGGCGTCGGCCGAGGTGCGCCACGCCGGACGGCGCCTCCCGCAGACCGAGAGCGGCCCCGCGTGGGCGATCACCGCCACCGCCATCGTGCTCTTCCTGCCCCCCGCGATCCAGACCTATGGCCCACTGCCCGGACTGCTCCAACTCCTCATCGCGAGTGTCGTGTCGCTCGTGCTCACCCGCGTCGTGCAGTCCGTCCCACTGCCGACCCGTCGCTGCTCCAGCAGCACCGTGCTCGCCGGCCTCTACCTCATCGTCGGAGCGGTCTACACCTGGGTCCTCGTCAGTCCGCTCGGGTGGGACCTGCTCCCCGCCTACTACCTCGGCTACGGCACGATCGGCTACGCGATCGTTGCGACCATCATCGCGATCATCGCGAGCAGCCTCCGCCAGGTGCGCGAGCACGAGCGACGCACCGCCACCGCGCTCGCCGAGTCGGAGCGCCGCCGCTTCGAGGCGCAGCACGCCCTCATCGCCGAGGCGGCGATCGCGAGTCAGCTCCTCGACCTCGACGTGCACGGCGGCATCCTCGCGACCTCCTACCGGCTCGAGGCGGGCGCGGGGATCGAGGCCCTCGACGAACTGATCGACCGCGTCGAGAGCGTACTGCGCGGACGGGCGACCACCCCGCACGACTTCGTCCCCCACCTGCGGGACGGGGTGCGGGCGACGATCGCGGCGTGGTCGCTCGCACTCGACCTCGACAGCGACGTCGACGAGGGCGCGCTCGACTGGCTCGCGCAGCACCCCGGGAGTACCGCCATCGCGCACGACGCCCTCACCGAGGGGCTCATGAATGCGGTGCGCTACGGTCGCGGACCGCACGTGGCCGCCCGACTGCGCCGCATCGACGGCGGCGTCGAGCTCGTGGTGCGCCACGAGGGACGGATCGGCGCACTCGACACGGACGGGCTCACGCTGCGCGACCTCGAGGACCGGGCCGCGGCCGTCGAGCTCGTCGAGGACGACGGCGTCGTCGAGTTCCGGGTGCGGCTGCAGGACGACACCTGAGCGCGGGATGACCCCGGCAATCTCACAGGCACCGCCCTGCTGACGGGGCTCGCGACCCCGGTAGGCTCAGCGTATGAGGAATCCCGCCTTCAGCAGCCCCGCCTTCAAGGCGAACGGCGCGCTCGTCGCCGCCGAGACCGTGACGGCCGAGCAGCTCGACGAGATCTACCAGCGCCCCGCGGCGGAGCGGCCGACCGACGACCGCATGACCATCGAGGACTCGCTGCGGAAGTCGGCCGCCGCCTTCGGCCTCCTCCTCGTGGGAGCCGCCATCGGCTGGGTCACGATGCCCGCCGTGCCGTGGCTGTGGATCGTGGCCGGCATCGCCGGATTCGTCCTCGCGCTCGTCAACATCTTCAAGCGCCAGCCCTCCGGCGCACTCGTCCTGACCTACTCCGCCGCGCAGGGCGTCTTCCTCGGGGGCATCTCCTCGTTCTACGAGGGGATGTACCCGGGCATCGTCATGCAGGCCGTCATCGCGACGCTCTGCGTCGTCGGCATCACGCTGTGGCTCTTCGCGAGCGGCCGGGTGCGCGCCTCGAAGAAGGCGACGAAGGTCTTCCTCATCGCGCTGATCGGCTACGTCGCCTTCTCCCTGATCAACGTCGTGCTCATGCTCACCGGCGTGAGCACCGACCCATGGGGCCTGCGCACCGGAGTCGAGATCTTCGGCATCCCGCTCGGCATTATCCTCGGCGTCCTCGCCGTGCTGCTCGGCGCGTACTCGCTCGTGCTCGACTTCGACTTCATCAAGCAGGGCGTCGACAACGGTGCGCCGCGCGTCTACGGCTGGCGCGGTGCCTTCGGCGTCATGCTCACGATCATCTGGCTCTACCTGGAGATCCTCCGGCTCATCGCCATTGCGAGGGACTGACGCGCACCCGGTGCGGGTGGGCGGCTACTCCCACTCGATCGTGCCGGGCGGCTTCGACGTGACGTCGAGGACGACCCGGTTCACCCCGGCGACCTCATTCGTGATGCGATTCGAGATGCGAGCGAGCAGCTCGTACGGCAGCCGCGACCAGTCGGCGGTCATCGCATCCTCGCTCGAGACCGGACGCAGCACGATCGGATGACCGTACGTCCGGCCATCGCCCTGCACGCCGACCGAGCGGACGTCCGCGAGGAGCACGACGGGGCACTGCCAGATCTCGGCATCCAGGCCCGCGGCGGTCAGCTCGTGCCGGACGATCTCGTCCGCCGCACGGAGCAGCTCGAGTCGCTCCGCAGTCACCTCGCCGACGATCCGAATGCCGAGCCCCGGCCCGGGGAACGGCTGCCGGGCGACGATCGCCTCCGGCAGCCCCAGCTCGCGGCCGATCGCGCGGACCTCATCCTTGAAGAGGGCCCGCAACGGCTCGACGAGCTCGAACTGCAGGTCCTCCGGGAGGCCGCCGACATTGTGGTGGCTCTTGATGTTCGCGGCACCATCGCCGCCGCCAGACTCGACGACGTCCGGGTAGAGGGTGCCCTGCACGAGGAAGCGGATCGGCTCCCCGTCGGCGGCAGCCTCGGCGACGAGCTCCCGCTCCGCCTGCTCGAACACGCGGATGAACTCCCGGCCGATGATCTTGCGCTTCTCCTCGGGATCGGTGACCCCCGCGAGCGCGGCGAGGAACCGCGACCGCGCGTCGACCGTGACGAGCCGGATGCCGGTCGCGGCGACGTACTCCCGCTCGACCTGCTCCCGCTCGCCCTTGCGCAGCAGGCCGTGGTCGACGAAGACGCAGACCAGCTGGTCGCCGACCGCCTCGTGCACGAGGGCGGCCGCCACCGCGGAGTCGACCCCGCCGGAGAGCGCAGCGAGCACGCGGCCGCCGCCGACCTGGGCACGAATGCGGGCGACCTGCTCGGCGATGACACTGCCGGAATTCCAGTCGGCCACCAGACCTGCCGCACGGTGGAGGAAGTTCTCGAGCACCTGCTGGCCGTGCACGGAGTGCCGCACCTCGGGGTGCCACTGCACCCCGTAGAGCCCGCGGTCCACGGCAGCGAATGCCGCGACGGGGGTCGCCTCGGAGCTCGCGAGCACCTCGAAGCCGGCCGGCGCCTCGGTGACCGAGTCGCCGTGGCTCATCCACGTCGTCTGCGTGTCGGGCTGCCCGGCCAGCAGCACACCGCCGTCGCCCTCGAGCCGAATCGGCGTCGCCCCGTACTCCCGGAGGCCGGTCTTCGCGACCTCGCCACCGAGCTGCCGGGCCATGACCTGGAAGCCGTAGCAGATGCCGAGGACGGGGACGCCGAGCTCGAGGATCCCCGGCGCGAGGTCGGGAGCGCCCGCCTCGTACACACTCGACGGGCCGCCGGACAGGATGATCGCCACGGGGTCCTTCGCCCGGACGTCATCGACCGTCACCGAGTGGGAGACGATCTCCGAGTAGACGCCCGCCTCGCGGACTCGCCGCGCGATGAGCTGCGCGTACTGCGCGCCGAAGTCGACGACGAGGACGGGCCGTGCCGCGGTCGTCTGCGTCATGCGGGTGAGACCTCCGACTCGACGAGCGATGCGATCCGCGCCGTGATGTCACGCGGGACTCGCCACTCGAAGACGAACGAGAGGAATGGCACGACGCCGCCGAGCGCGACGAGCAGGAAATACCCGAAGGAGTAGCGCACGAGGCGCCACAGCGCGAAGTCGACGACGAGGTAGACGACGTAGAGCCAGCCGTGGACGATGAGGATGATCGTCGACAGGTTGATCGTGCCCTCCGGCCACCAGGCGGTCGGGCCCGCCGGGTCCGCTTCGTTCCGCGTCAGCATGCCGATGCCGCCGGCTGCCTCACCGATCGCGAGGTCGGCGTGGAAGCCGTACCGCACGATCATCATCACGACGAGGAGGATGAGGAAGACTCCGGTGACCGCGGCGGAGACCCGGAAGGCGACGAGCCAGGCCCGGATCCGCGGCACATCAGCGGCCAGCGGTTCGAACGTCACCACCCCATTCTAGGTGTCCGACTTGGCAGCGTCCTGCTCGCGGAGCTGCTCGCGGAGTTGCTCGTCGCGCACGAGCCGCCACCACAGGAAGACGGCGACACCGGAGAAGATCACCCACTCGATGCCGTAGAAGACGTTGAGCAGATTCACCTCGATCTCGCGCGCGGGCATCGGTGCGTCAATCGCCTCGAGTCCCGCCGCCCACGCCGGTGGCGCATCGAGCGCGAGATAGCCGCCGTACACACCACCATCTGGCGGCGTCGACCAGACGTTGATGAGCTCCCCGACCGACAGCGCGGAGCGCTGCCCGTCCTGGAAGTTCGACTGCTGCGGCCCCTCCGACGGCATGAACCGTCCCGTGACGGTCGTGAGCGCCGCATTCATCACCCCATCGTCGAGCGCGGCCTGGGCCGCCTCCGCGACCGCGGCATCCGCGGACCAGCCGAGTGCCACCGCGAGACTCGCCCCCGTGTCCGTCACGGCATGTGCGACAACGGTCCAGCCGCGGTCCGGGCCCGCGTTGAGCCGGTCACTCAGCAGTACGGTGTCGCCGGGGACATATGAGACATCGACCTCGACCCGGCGCCACGCCATCGAGCTGTCGATGGGGTGCTGCGGCGTGGCGAGATCGCCCAGCGGCACGGCGAGCTCCGTGTCGGGCCCGACGACGCGCGAGTCATCGACCGCCCGCTCGAGCTGCCAGCGGCCGAGCCAGGCGAAGATCCCCGCGACGACGAGCACGAGCACGAGCACGGCGATCCACTTGGGTCGGCGCGCGACCGACCAGAACCCGAGCGCGCTCACGTCGACCGGAACTCCGGCGCGCGCAGCCGCACCCGATCGGCGGAGGCATCGTCCGGCTGCTCCTGGCTGGCGCGCTCCGCCTCGATGCGCTGCATCCAGTGCGCGACCTCCGATTCGATGCGTGCCTCGTCCCAGCCGAGCACCTCGCCCATGAGCCGCGCCGCGACCGGCGCCGCGGCCGCGCCACGATCCCAGGACTCGATCGAGATGCGCGTGCGTCGGGCGAGCACATCGTCGAGGTGGAGGGCGCCCTCCGCCTCAGTCGCGTAGACGACCTCCGCCGCGAGGTAGTCGTCGGCGCCCGGCAGCGGGGTCGCCAGCTCGGGACGGTCACGAATGAGGGTGAGCAGATCGTCGGTGAGGACGCCATAGCGGCCGAGCAGATGCTCGATGCGCACCGGGTGGAGGCCGAAGGCGCGGGCGAGCTTCGCGCGCTTGTTCCACGCCGCCTGGAAGCCCTCCGCGCCAAGCAGTCCGATGTGCTCCGTCACGCTCGCGGGGATCCGGCCGTCGAGCGCCCGCACGGCCTCATTGACCGCGTCCTCGGCCATGACGCGGTACGTCGTGAACTTGCCGCCGGCGACGACGACGAGCCCCGGGACGGTGTGGGTGACGATGTGCTCCCGGCTCAGCTTGCTCGTGTCGTCGGACTCGCCGGCGAGCAGCGGCCGCAGGCCAGCGTAGACACCCTCGACATCGTCACGGGTCAGGGGCCGGGCGAGCACCGAGTTGACGCGGTCGAGGAGGTAGTCGATGTCGGCCGCGGTCGCCGCCGGGTGCGCCTTGTCGAGGTGCCAGTCGGTGTCGGTCGTGCCGATGAGCCAGTGGCGGCCCCACGGGATGACGAAGAGCACCGACTTCTCGGTGCGCAGCAGCAGGCCGAGCTTCGACTGGAAGCGGTCCCGGGGCACCACGAGGTGCACCCCCTTCGAGGCGCGGACCTTGAACTGCCCACGCTCCCCGACGAGCGCCTGCACGTCGTCAGTCCACACGCCCGTCGCATTCACAATCTGCTTGGCACGGATCTCGAACTCGTCGCCCGTCTCGAGGTCGATCGCGCGCACCCCGACGACGCGCGGACCCTCCTTGAGGAACCCCGTCACCTTCGTCCGCGAGGCCAGGTGAGCGCCGTAGAACGACGCCGTGCGGGCGAGCGTCGACACGTAGCGCGCGTCGTCGACCTGCCCGTCGAAGTAGACGAGCCCCCCGAGGAATGCGTCACGACGCAGCGACGGCACCGCGCGCGCGAGCTGCCGTCGGCTCAGATGCCGGTGATGCGGCACTCCGGGAGGGCGGCCGCCGGTCCAGGAGAAGAGGTCGTAGAGGGCCATGCCCGCCCCGATGTACAGTCGCTCAAGGAGCGGGGTCGTCAGCGGGTAGAGGAAGCGGACCGGCCTGACGAGGTGCGGGGCGAGGCGCTGCAGCAGCAGTCCCCGCTCGACGAGCGCCTCCCGGACCAGCCCGAAGTCCAGCTGCTCGAGGTAGCGGATGCCACCGTGGATGAGCTTGCTCGAGCGCGAGGAGGTGCCGGAGCCGAAGTCGCGCTGCTCGACGAGCCCGACCCGCAGCCCCCGCGTCGCGGCGTCCAGCGCGGCGCCCGTGCCGACAATGCCACCGCCGATGACCAGGATGTCGACCGTCCGCGTCCGCAGCGTCTCGAGCGCCGCCTGCCGCTCGGCGGGGCCGAGTCGATTCGAGCGGGTCACGGTGCTGCGACCGGCCGCCTGGGAGCCCGCGCGCGCCGCCATGGGTCAGCGCCCGCCCCGGTATGGGGCGACGACGACCTCGACGCGCTGGAACTCCTTGAGGTCCGAGTAGCCGGTCGTCGCCATGGAGCGACGGAGCGCGCCGACCACATTCGTGTGACCGTCCGAGGAATGCGCCGGCCCGTGCAGCACCTCGGCGAGCGACCCCGCCGAGCCGACATGCACGCGCTGACCACGCGGCAGCTCCGCGTGGTGCGCCTCGGCGCCCCAGTGCCAGCCGCCACCGGGGGCGTCATCGGCGCGGGCCAGGATCGAGCCGAGCATGACCGCGTCGGCCCCACAGGCGACCGCCGCGACAATGTCGCCCGAGGTGCCCAGTCCACCATCGGCAATGACGTGGACGTAGCGACCCCCCGATTCGTCCAAATAGTCGCGACGCGCGCCCGCGACATCGGCGACCGCGCTCGCCATCGGGGCATGAATGCCGAGACTGCGTCTGGTCGTCGAGGCCGCGCCGCCGCCGAAGCCGACGAGCACCCCCGCCGCACCCGTGCGCATGAGATGGAGTGCCGCGGTGTACGTCGCGGCACCGCCGACGATGACGGGGACGTCAAGCTCGTAGATGAACTCCTTGAGGTTGAGCACGTTCTCGCCCGACTTCGAGACATGCTCCGCCGAGACGGTCGTGCCCCGGATGACGAAGAGGTCGACCCCGGCATCAATGACAGTGCGGTGCAGCTCGGCGGTGCGCTGCGGCGAGAGCGCACCGGCGACGGGGACACCCGCGGCACGGATCTCCTCGAGCCTGGCCGAGATGAGCTCGGGGATGATCGGCGCGCTGTAGATCTCCTGCAGTCGGCGCGTCGCGACGGCTTGCTCGAGCCCACGGATCTCCTCAAGCAATGGCTCCGGGTCCTCGTACCGCGTCCACAGCCCCTCGAGGTCGAGGACCCCGAGTCCGCCGAGGCGACCGATCGCGATCGCCGTCCCCGGGCTGACGACCGAGTCCATCGGCGCGGCGATGACCGGGGTGTCGAAGGTGAACGCGTCGATCGTCCAGCGCACCGAGACGTCCTCGGGGTCGCGCGTGCGTCGAGACGGCACAATCGCGACGTCGTCGAATGCGTAGGCCCGGCGAGCGCGCTTCGCACGCCCGATCTCGATGTCGCTCACGGGAATCAGCCTAACCGGGAGGGGTGTCAGACTTGATGGGTGAGCGAAGTCCGTGCCGACCCGATCGAGGCGCTGCGTCAGCGCACCTCCTCGAAGTGGGTGTCCTACCCTGCCGATGTCCTCCCCCTCTTCGTCGCGGAGATGGACTACCCGGTGGCCCCCGCGATCGCCGAGCGGCTGGCCGACCTCGTGTCGCGCTCCGATCTCGGCTATGACGCGAGCCGGGCGCAGCTCGGCACCGCCTTCGCCGAGTTCGCCGAGCGGACGTGGGGCTGGTCGCTCGATGCGTCGACCGTGCGCACGACGGTCAACGTCATGGCGGCGATCCTCGAGATCACCCGGTCCGCGGCCGGCGACGGCGGGAAGGTGCTCGTCAATACGCCCGTCTACGCCCCATTCTTCTCGGTCATCCGCGAGGTCGGCGCGGAGCAGGTCGATGTGCCGCTCACGTCGGACGTAGGGGGCTGGTCGCTCGACCTCGACGGGATCGAGGCGGCGTACCGCGACGGGGTGCGCGTGCACCTGCTGTGCAACCCGCACAACCCCGTCGGCCTCCCACACGCTCGGGCACAGCTCGAGCGGCTCGCGGAGCTCGCGGCGCAGTACGACGTGCTCATCGTCTCGGACGAGATCCACGGCGCGCTGACCCATCCCGGCGTCGAGTTCGTGCCGTTCCTCACCGTCTCGGATGCGGCGCGGGAGGTCGGCGTCACGGTGACGAGCGCGACGAAGGCGTTCAATGTGCCCGGCGCGACGACTGCCTGGTGGGTGCCGGGGTCGCCGGCCGCGGAAGCCCGGTACGCGCCGCGGCTGTCGGAGAGCCTCTCCCACAAGTCATCGCAGCTCGGCACCCACGCGGCCATTGCGGCGCTCACTGGCGCCCGCGACTGGCTCGACGGGGTGCTCGAACGCATCGTCGCGCAGCGTGACCTTCTCGAGGAGCTCGTCGCGGCACGGCTCCCGGGGGCCGTCGCGCACCGGGCGACGGCGAGCTACCTCGCGTGGATCGACTTCCGGCCGCTTGGCTGGGGGGACGACCCGCAGCAGCGCATCGTCCGGGAGGCACGAGTGGCGCTGTCCTCCGGGCTCGTCTTCGGCGAGGCGGGTCGTGGATTTGCGCGCCTCAACTTCGCCTGCTCCCCCGAGGTGCTCGAGGAGGCCATCACCCGCATCGCCGCCCTCCGCTGACCCGACGAGGGGCGCGGGGTCACGCGGCGGGGGCGGGCTCGGGGTCCTCGTAGATCGTCGTGGTGAGGTAGCGCTCGCCCGAGTCGGGGACGATGACGACGATCGTCTGGCCCGCGTGCTCGGGACGGTGCGACAGGTCGATCGCCGCCCGCACCGCGGCCCCGGCGGACATCCCGGCGAGGATGCCCTCCTCCTTGGCGAGGCGCCGTGCCATCTCGATCGCCGCGGGGTACTCCGCGGTCATGACCTCGTCGAGGATGGCGCGGTCGAGGATCGGCGGGACGAAGTTCGGGCCGATGCCCTGGATGCGGTGCCCCCCGGCGTGCCCCTCGGTGAGCACGGGTGAGTCCTTTGGCTCGACCGCGACGACCTTGACGCCCGGCTTCTGCGCCTTGAGATAGCGACCCGCACCCGTGATCGTGCCGCCGGTGCCGACGCCGGCGACGAAGACGTCGACCGCGCCCTCGGTGTCCGCCCAGATCTCCGGTCCGGTCGTCGCCTCGTGGATGGCCGGGTTCGCCGCATTCTCGAACTGTCGCGCGAGCAGCCCGCCACGCTCGGCAGCGAGACGCTCGGCGACCTCGATGGCCTCCGTCATGCCCTTGTGCGGGTCGGTGAGGACGAGCTCGGCCCCGAGCGCCTTGAGCAGTGCGCGGCGCTCCTTCGACATCGAGCCGGGCATCGTGAGGATGACGTGGTAGCCGCGCGCAGCGCCGACGAGCGCGAGGCCGATGCCGGTGTTCCCCGAGGTCGACTCGACGATCGTGCCGCCCGGCCCCAGCTCACCCGAACGCTCGGCCGCGTCGATGAGCGCGATCGCGAGGCGGTCCTTCACGCTCGAGCCGGGGTTGTAGAACTCGAGCTTCGCATAGACGGTCGCACCGCCATCGTTGACCCGATTGAGCCGCACGAGCGGCGTGCCACCGAATGCCTGCGTGATGTCGTCGTATCGAGCCACGCATTCACCCTACTCGCGCGCTCACCCCTGATGACGTGGGATGAATGCGCCACCGAGCCCGCCAGGGGGCTCAGCTGCGGTAGTTGGGCGCCTCGGCGACCATCTGAATGTCGTGCGGGTGCGACTCCTTGAGCCCGGCCGCGGTGATCCGCACGAAGCGGCCCTTCGCCCGGAGCTCCTCGACCGTCCGGGCGCCGGTGTAGAACATCGACTGCCGGAGGCCGCCGAGCAGTTGGTAGACGACGGAACCGACCGGGCCGCGGTACGGCACCTTGCCCTCGATGCCCTCCGCGATGAGCTGCTCGTCGCTGGGCACATCGGCCTGGAAGTAGCGGTCGCGGGAGTACGAGGTCTGCTTGCCGCGCGTCTGCAGGGCGCCGAGGGAGCCCATGCCGCGGTACTGCTTGAACTGCTTGCCGTTGACATAGATGAGGTCGCCGGGGGACTCGTCGGTGCCCGCGAGCAGCGAGCCGAGCATGACGGTCTCAGCGCCGGCGACGAGCGCCTTCGCGATGTCGCCCGAGTACTGCAGGCCGCCATCCGCGATGACGGGCACGCCCTCGGGATTCGCGGCGAGCGACGCCTCATACACGGCCGTCACCTGCGGCACCCCGACCCCGGCGACGACGCGGGTCGTGCAGATCGAGCCGGGCCCGACCCCGACCTTGACGGCGTCGACGCCGGCCGCGACGACGTTCGCGGCGCCCTCGCGCGTGGCGACATTGCCGCCGATGACATCGATGTGGGCGAACGCCGGGTCGGACTTGATCCTCGCGACGATGTCGAGCACGCCGCGGGAGTCGCCGTTGGCGGTGTCGACGACGAGGATGTCGACCCCGGCCTCGCGGAGCGCCGTCGCACGGTCCCACGCGTCGCCGAAGAAACCGATCGCCGCGCCGACGCGGAGCCGGCCCTCGTCGTCCTTCGTCGCCTGCGGGTACTTCTCGCTCTTCTCGAAGTCCTTCACGGTGATGAGCCCGCCGAGTCGGCCCTGCTCGTCGACGAGCGGGAGCTTCTCGACGCGGTGCTGCGCGAGCAGTGCCATCGCGGCGTTGCGGTCGACCCCGACGGGGGCGGTGACCAGCGGTGCCTTCGTCATGACGTCGCGGACGAGGGTCGTCTCCTTCTCGAACGGCGAGACGAAGCGCATGTCACGGTTCGTGATGATGCCGATGAGTCGGCCATCGCCCTCGACGACCGGGAGCCCCGAGACTTTGAACTGCCCGCAGATGCGGTCGACATCGGCGACGGTCGCGTCGGGCGTCGTCGTGAGGGGGTTCGAGATCATGCCGGATTCGGAGCGCTTCACCTGGTCGACGTGCCCGGCCTGGTCCTCGATCGACAGGTTCCGGTGCAGGATCCCGAGCCCGCCTTGCCTCGCCATCGCGATCGCCATGCGGGATTCGGTGACGGTGTCCATCGCCGCCGAGACGAGTGGGGCGCGCAGCGACACCCGCTTCGTCAGCCTCGTCGCGGTGTCCGCCTCCGACGGGATGACATCCGTGTGGCCAGGCAGGAGCATGACGTCGTCGTAGGTGAGGCCGACGAAGCCGAAAGGGTCTCGCTCGTTCATGGGGTCCTTCTCGCGGTGAAACACAGGCCGGGTGCACCGTCGAACTCCGGTAGTCCATGCTAACCAGGTCGCGCAGGAACTAATCCGCCTGGTTGTCGAACCCGCGTCCCACGCCCTCGGCGGCACGGTCCGCGTGACGCGCTCGCTGTGCTCGCCGAGCCATGGGGATCTGTCGGGCCATGTCGATGCCGAGCACGATGACCGCGACCCACACGATGCCGAAGCCGAGCCATCGCGACAGTGGCATGGGCTCGCCGAGGAGGAGCCAGCCCGTGAGGAACTGCATGACGGGAGCGAAGAACTGCACGAGGCCGACGATGCTCAGCGGCAGCCGCCTCGCGCCGGCGGCGAACAGCAGCAGCGGGACCGCCGTGATGACGCCGGCGGCGAGCAGCAGCGCCGTGTGCCACGCGCCGTGCTGACCGAGGCTGATCCCACCGGTCAGCTGGACCCACCCGAGCACCGCGATCGCCAGTGGCGTGAGGACGGCCGTCTCGATGGTGAGCCCGCTGATGGCGTCCACCCGGCCGCCGGTGCGATTCTTCACGTAGCCGTAGATGCCGAAACTGCACGCGAGCGTCAGCGCGATCCACGGGAACGAGCCGTGGAAGGCGATGAGGGTCACGACCGCGACCGCGGCAATGGCGACCGCGGCCCACTGCAGCGGTCGCAGTCGCTCGCGTAGGAGCAGCACGCCGATCAGGACGCTGACGATCGGGTTGATGAAGTAGCCGAGCGAGGCCTCGAGGACGTTGCCGATGTCGACCGCGTACACGAACACCAGCCAGTTCGCGGTGATGAGGACGGCGGCGAGCGCGAGCCAGCCCATGGCGCGCCGATCCCGCAGCAGCCCGCGGATGCGGGCCCAGCCCCGCGTGGCCACGATGAGCAGGATGCAGAATGCGAGGGACAGGACGATCCGCCAGCTCACGATCTCGATCGGGCCGGATGGCGCGAGCGCGACGAAGTAGACCGGGAGGATCCCCCAGAGCACGTACGCGGCCGACACATAGCCGAGGCCGGCGGCGAAGCCGCTGCCCCGATCCGGGGTGGGGGTCATGTGTCGCCCGTCATGGGCACACTACGCGAACGATGAATGCCCCCGACCATGCGGTCGGGGGCATTCAGTCGACTGGTCGTCAGCGGACGACGACGGCGAGGACGTCGCGGGCCGAGAGCACGAGGTACTCGTCAGCGCCGAACTTCACCTCGGTCCCGCCGTACTTCGAGTAGAGCACGAGGTCACCGACGGCGACGTCGAGCGGGACGCGGTTCCCGTTGTCGTCGATCCGGCCGGGGCCGACGGCGACGACTTCGCCCTCCTGCGGCTTCTCCTTGGCGGTGTCAGGGATGACGAGACCGGACGCGGTCGTGGTCTCGGCCTCGACCTGCTTGATGACGATGCGGTCCTCGAGGGGCTTGATGGTCACCGACACGGTGCACACCTCTTCTTCCGTGAACGAATTGGCTCTGAGTGGGTGGAGTCGCCAGGCTCATCCATCCCGTTAGCACCCGCGGGGGGCGAGTGCCAGGATTCACTCTAAGCCATGTCCTGGCACTCGGGCAACGCGAGTGCCAATCCGAGCGTGGAAGCCTCGGGGCGACGGTGCCCGGTCAGTGCCCCGGGGCGGCCGTGCGACCGAGCCAGCGCATCGCCGCGAGCGCGCCGACGCTCACCACGGCGGCGGCGACGCCGAGCCCCGCGTAGCCGACGGTGGCGAGCGCGACCCCGGCGAGCAGCCCGCCTCCTGCCCCCGCGAGGCTCATGAGCGTGTCGGAGACGCCCTGCGCGGCGACCCGCTCGTGCACGGCCGTCGCCGCGACGATCATCGCGGAGCTCGCGACGCTCGCCGCCGACCAACCGAGGCCGAGCAGGATGAGGCCGAGGATCGTCACCCAGTGCTGGGCGCCGCTGTAGCCGGAGACGATGACGGCCACGACGAGGACGACGAGTCCCGACGCGGCGACCCGGCGACCGCCGTACCGGTCGGTCAGCACGCCCATGACCGGGGACAGGGCGAACATGCCCGCGACGTGCAGACTCACCGTCACGCCGACGATGACGATGGAGGCGCCATGGCCCGTGAGGTGCACGGGCGTCACCGACATGACCCCGACCATGACGGCGTGGGCCACGACGAGCCCGATGATGCCGATGCGAGTGTCGACGTGCGCGCCGAGCGCCCGCAAGCCGTCGCGGAATCCGGCGTGGGCGACCGGGCCCTGCGGCGCGCGCTCGGCGGCGACGACCTCCGGCGCACCGGGCAGCTGTGCCCGACCAGTGAGCACGAGGTACGGGTCCGGCCGCACGCCGAACCAGATGATGAGCATCCCCGCGAGCATGCCGACGGTCGTGATGAGGAAGACGCCCGCGAGTCCGGGGACACCGAATGCTGGGGCGATCAGCTCACCGACTCCGAGCAGGTTCGGCCCCGCGACCGAACCGACCGTGCTCATCCACACGACGAGCGAGAGGTCGCGGGCCTGCCGATGCTCGGCACTGAGGTCGGTCGCGGCGAAGCGCGCCTGGAGATTGACCGCGGTGCCGAAGCCGATGAGCACCCCGGCGGCGATGAGCAGCCAGAAGGACGCAAGCACGGCGGCGATGATGATGCCGATCGCCCCGAGCGCCGCCACGAGCAGACCCAGCGCGAGGGACACGCGGCGCCCGCGACGCATGGCCAGGCGCATGAGCACCGCGGAGGCGATCGCGGCGCCGAGCGTCATCGTGGTCGTGACCGAGCCGGCGAGCGCGTCGGTGCCGGAGAGCTCGACCGCCAAGAGTGCGCCCGTCGACACCACTGCGCCAGTGCCGATCCCGCTGACGATCTGCGCGAGGGAGATGATGAGCAGCGTGCGGCGCTGCAGGCGCTGTCTCGCGTCGGGAACGACGGCCGTGGTCACCCGAGCGACTCTAGCCCCTGGCGCCGGGCTGGCCGGACCGCCTCAGCGACTGGGGCGCAGTCGCTGGATGCGGAGGCTGTTGTAGACGACGAGCACGGATGAGAGCGACATCGCCGCGGCCGCGATCAGCGGGTTGAGGAAGCCGGCAGCGGCGATGGGGATCGCCGCGATGTTGTAGCCGAATGCCCAGCCGAGATTCGTCTTGATCGTCCACAGCGTGCGGCGGGCGAGCCGGATGGCGTCCGGGACCGTCATGAGGTCGTCACGGACCAGGATGATGTCGGCGGCCTTGAGCGCGATATCGGTCCCGGTGACGATCGCGAGGCCGAGATCGGCGGTCGCCAGCGCAACGGAGTCATTGATGCCGTCGCCGACCATCGCGACCTTGTCCCCTCGCGCCTGCAACTCGCGGATGAGGTCGGCCTTGCCCGCCGGGAGGACCCCGGCGTGGACACGGTCGATGCCGAGCGCCTCGCCGACCCGGGCGCCCGCGGCAGGAGCGTCCCCAGTGAGCAGCACAGTCGTCAGTCCCTGCCGCTGCAGCGCCGCGATCGCGCGAGGCGCGTCTGGTCGGATCTGGTCGCCGAGGGCAAGCACGCCGATGACATCGTCGGCGCGGGCGACGAGCACCGTGGTGTGGCCGTGCTCTGCCGCGCGCGCAAGCGCCTCGCGCGCGACCGGGGGGACCGGGATGCCACGCGAGTCGATGAGCGTGGGGCTGCCGATGACCAGTTCCTGGCCGCCGACGGTGGCGGCCGCGCCGAGCCCGGGGAGCGTGCGGAACGCCTCGGCCGTCGGGATGTCAACGATCTGCGCCGCCGCGGCCCGCTCGATCGCGCGGGCGATCGGATGCTCGGAGCCGCGCTCGACCGCGGCAGCAAGGCGCAGCAGCTCGTGCTCGGCCACGCCGACCGCGGTGACGGTTTCTACGACCAGCTGACCGGTCGTCAACGTGCCGGTCTTATCGAGCACGACCGTGGTGATCCCGCCGGAGGCCTCGAGGGCGTCATGCCCCTTGATGAGGATGCCGAGCGTGGCGCCGCGGCCGATGCCGACCATGAGCGCGGTCGGGGTCGCCAACCCAAGGGCGCACGGGCAGGCGATGATGAGCACGCTGATGCCGATGCCGAAGGCCTGCTGCGGCGGGGTGCCCCCGAGCGCCCAGGCGAGGCCCACGAGGAGTGCGAGGACCACGACGCTCGGGACGAACCACGTGATGATCCGGTCGACGAGCGCCTGGACGCGGGCCTTGCGCGCCTGCGCCTGCTCGGTAAGGGCCGCCATCTGGGCCAGCTGGCTGTTCGCGCCGACCGAGGTCGTGCGCACCTCGAGCCGCCCGTCGGTGCTGATGGTGCCGCCCACGACCGAGGTGCCGGCGATGGCCTCGACGGGGACCGGCTCACCGGTCATCATGCTTGCGTCGATCGCCGCCGCCCCGCCCACGATCTCGCCGTCCGCCGCGATGGTCTCCCCCGGGAGCACGACGAAGACGTCACCGACCCGGAGCTCGCTGACCGGCTCGATGCGCTCGACGCCGTCGCGCAGCACGCGGACCTCGGTCGCGGCCAGTGCGCTGAGCGCGCCGAGCACGTCTCCGGCCTTGCGGCGGGATCGGGTCTCGAAGTAGCGGCCGGCGAGCTGGAAGGTGGTCATTCCGGCGGCGACATCCAGGTAGATCGAGTCGGCGCCGGCCGGGGTGACGCCGAAGCCGAGCCAGTATCCAGCCTCCGTGGCTCCGCCGACGCCAAACAGCAGGGTCGCGACCGCCCAGCCGAACGACGCCGTGATCCCGAGCGAGACAAGGGTGTCCATGCTCACGGCGCCGTGGCGGAGGTTGCGGATCGTCGCCCGGTGGAAGGGCCAGGCCGCCCAGGTGACGATCGGCAGCGCGAGCAGGATGCAGACCCATTCCCAGCCGGGGAATCGCCAGCCGGGGACGAGCGCCAGCACGATCGTGATGTCCATCAGCGGGACGGTCAATAGCGCCGCGAGCACGAGCCGACGCCGCAACGTCGTGATCCGGGTCTCCGTGGCCCGCTTTGACCATGGGTCGTCGGCGCCTTCCCGCAGGTGTGCGCCGTATCCGGCCCGCTCGACCTGGTGGATGAGCTCCTCCGCGGCGACGGTACCGCTGATGACCGCACGCTCGGTGGCATAGTTCACGCTGGCCGTCACGCCGTCGAGCTTGCCGAGCGCGCGCTCGACGCGCCCCGCGCAGGCGGCACAGGTCATGCCCGAGATGTCGAGCTCGATCACCTCGGCAGTGGACTGGGTCAGCGTCATGACTCGGGTTCCTTCTCCTCAGGCGACTCGCTGCGCAGACCGGCGGCTGGGCGCTCGGCGAGGCGGGCGAGCATCCGGTTGTAGGCGTCAAACTCGTCGTCGCGTCCGGTGTCGAGGTGCCGGTCCTTGCGGCCGGCTTCCTTCGCGTCCTGTCGCCCCCACTGGATGGCCAGGATGGCGATGACGATCATCAGCGGGATCTCGCCGCCAGCCCAGGCGACCCCACCGCCCAGATACTGCTGCGCGGCCAGGTCCGCCCAGGGCAGGTCGAGGTACCGGTAGAACTGCTCGGCGATGAGCACCGAGCTGGTCATCAGGATGACGCCGAAGAACGCGTGGAAGGGCATCGCGGCGAGGACGTACCCGAGCTTGCCGATGTGCGGCAGTGGCCGGGGCGGGCGGTCGACGCCGATGATGAGCCCGTAATAGAGGTAGCCGACGATGAGGAAGTGCACATTCATGAACTGATGTGCCCAATGGAACCGCATGGCCTCGCCGAAGAGCCCGGTCAGGTAGAGCCCGTAGTAGGAGCCGATGAAGGCGACGAAGACGACGAGCGGGTTGTAGACCACCCGGAGCACGCGCCAGTGGAGCACCCAGGTGATCCAGTCGTGCGGTCCGGCAGTCCGGTCGTGGCCGGCGCGGGCCGCGCGCAGCAGCAACGTGATGATGCCGCCGAGGACGAGCAGGCCGGGCGCGAGCATGCTGAGGCTCATGTGCACGATCATGTGCACGCCGAAGTCCGGCGCGGAGTACTTGCCGAAGCCGGAACTGGTCACGAATACGACGATGGTCCAGCCCAGCAGCCAGGCGATGGTACGGCCTCGCGGCCAGGTATCCCCGCGTCGGCGAAGGATGCCGACGGCGACCAGGTAGACGGTGACGGCAGCGACGGCAATCCCGATGAAGAGCAGGTTCGGCCGCCACATGGTGAACAGCACCGGGATCGTCGGCGCCTCGGCCACCTCGAAGCCCATGAACACCTGGGAGATGCTGGTGGGCACGAAGTACTGCGGCGGCGGGATGCGCGTCATCGCGATCCCGATGCCCACCCAGGCGGCGATCGCGATCGTCGCGGTCGTCAGCAGCCGGGCGACCCGGCGGTCGCTGAGCCTCCCGTGCCGCCATCCGATCCCGGCCACGACGGCGACCGCGAGCAAGACGGCGAGCACGAGCCATCGGGCGAGCAGCTGCCAGCCGGTGACGGACTCGAGCAGCCCGGTCCCTGCCAGCTTGAACCACACGATGACGGCGTCAGTGACGACGATCACGGGGAGGGCGACCGCGACCACCAGGAGGAGTCGCCGCAGGGAGGCGGTCGGCAGGGGGCGGCCCGTGGCGACTCGCAGCGTCGCGACGACGATGACCCCGAAGCCGACGGTGGCCGCGAGGGTCTGGAAGATCGCGGCGTCGCTGCCGTAGTCGTGGTCCGGCCCGACGAGCACCTGCCCGACGACGACGGGTGCCAACACGCCGAAGGCGCTCGCCCACAGCGGCAGCAGCAGCCCGGTCCAGCGGAGCGCGAACCAGGCGGCGACGCAGGCGACGAGGGCCGCGGCGAAGGTCACCAGCCACGCGGCGGGGAATGCGCTGGCCTGCGCGAGGTAGCCGAGGGCGCCCAGCTCGGTGAGCCGCGCCAGCGGCACGCCGTTCGCGTCGGCAGCGATGACGACGACCAGACCGGCTGTGCTGAGGACCCACGCCGACGATGCCCACCGCAGCAGGCGCAGCTCAATCCCATCGTGGAGCACGCGCGCGGCGCTCGGCGCGGCGTCGCGCAGGAAGAGCAGCCAGATGAGCGCGCCGACCGTGACGAATCCGGATGACTCCGCCACGACGCGAAGCACGGTCGCAGCAACGGCGACGTCCATGCCCGGGAAGCCTCGGAGCAGTCGCTCGTACGGCGCGGCGCCGGCGGCGATCGTGGTGGCGAGGGGGACGGCGAGCGCAAGCCCGGCCGCGACGAGCCACCACGCAGCGCGACGCGGGGTCAGCGGTGCGTCGACCGCCTCAGCGGGTACCGCGGCGTCCACCGTGCTCACGCATGGTCCCCAGTCGCCCCGCCGAGCAGCTCGAGCTCGCTCATCGCTGTGCTCACCCTTCCGACGAGATCTCAACCGAAATAACTCTACATGATGTCGTTGTGTCCGAATCGCGCGGATCCCGCTACAGTTACTACTTGTTGTAGAGATATGGCGGTATTCGATGGTCTCCGATCCAGCGCTCCAGTGGCTGCTGACGATCGCGTTCAGCGCGACCGGACTGTACGCGGCCGTCCGGGTCGCGGTGGACCGCGCGCCGCTGCTCGTCGTCGGCCACGCGCTGCACCTGGCGATGAGCGCCGGGATGGTCGCGATGTGCTGGCCCTGGTGGGCGGCGATCCCGGCGGCCCCCCAGTTGGCGGTCTTCGGTGCCGCCGGCGCGTGGTTCGCCGGTCTGATCGCCCTGCAGCTCGCCCGGCGCGTGCCGCGTGCCGCGGTCGGCGGGCACAGCCCCTGGCATCAAGCGGCGCACGCCATCATGATGCTCGGGATGGTCTGGATGACCGCGAGCATGGGCGTCGGTCAGGAGCCGGGCGACCACGGACACCACCACGGCGGTGCGCTGGCGCTCTGGGCCTCGCTCAGCGGCGTCGCCCTCACCGCAGCCTTACTGGTGGCCGGCGTGCTCTTCCTCGTCGAGCTCGCCGTCGGCCTCCGCGGCCGCAGGACCTGGCTCGGGCACACCGGCGACGTCGCGGCCGGCACGGTGATGAGTTTCGGCATGGCGGCCATGTGCTGGCCGATGATCACCGGCTGACCTGACTGCACCACCCCATGGACACCCACCGACCAGGATGGGCCCGAGAGAGAAGAAAAGAGAAGCACATGCACGCACGCACCGCACGCCCCGCACGCACCGTCGCGATCGGCGGCACCGCGCTGCTCGGAGCGATCGCCCTCGCCCTCGGTGGCGCGACCGCGGCGAGCGCCCATGTCTCGATCGCCGAGGACAGCGTCGAGGCCGGCGCCTACGCGATTCTGACCCTCGGCGTCCCGCACGGGTGCGGCGACTCCCCCACCACCGAGGTCGCCATTCAGATCCCCGAGGGCATCAACGCCGTCACCCCGACTCGCAACGCGTTCTACACCGTCGAGAAGGTCCTGGAGGAGCTCGCCGAGCCGATCACGGACGGCCACGGCAACGAGGTCACCCAGCGCGTGTCCCAGGTCGTCTACACCGCGATGACGCCGCTGCCGAGCGACCAGCGCGACGCCTTCGAACTCTCACTGCAGATCCCCGCCGACGCCGCTGGCCAGACGCTCTACTTCCCCACGCTCCAGACGTGCGAGCAGGGCGAGACCGCCTGGGTGCAGATCCCCGCCGACGGGCAGGATGCGCACGAGTTGGACGCCCCCGCGCCCGCGATCGCGGTCACAGCCGCCGGCCACGAGCAGGACGTGCCCGTCGTCGCGCTGCTCATCGGTGCGCTCTCGCTCGGTGCGCTGGGCCTCATCACGGGCGTGGTCGCGCTGCTCCGCGGGCGCAAGCGGGCATGAGCCCGGTCGTCGTCGGGGGGCGGCCAACCGACCGTCGACGCGCCGCGCGCATCGCGCGCATCGCGCTGCTGGCGCTGCTCCTCGGCGGCCTGCTCGGGGTCGGGGTCGGCGCACTTCCCGCGTCGGCCCACGCCGAGCTGCTTGAGACGACGCCCGAGGACGGTGCCGTGCTCGAGACAGCGCCGATGAATGCGGAACTGCGGTTCAGCGAGCACGTGCAACTCGTCGACGGCGCCATCCGCCTCTTCCCCGGCGACGACGACCCCGAGACGCTGCGCGCGCACGTCGTCGACACGACGGTCGTCGTCGAACTGCCCGCGGCACTCCGCGACGGCGCCTATGCCCTCAGCTACCGGGTGGTGTCCGCCGACGGGCATCCCGTGGGCGGCGCCATCACCTTCCAGATCGGCGAGGGCGCCTACCCGGCGCCGAGCGTCACCACCGCGGCCACGGCCCCGGCGGCGACCGAGACCATCGTCGCGGTGCTGACCGCGCTCCAGTACCTCGGACTGCTGCTGCTGGCGGGGCTGCTCATCTTCGACCGGATCGTGCTGCGCACCACCGGCCCGGCCGATGTGGGCACCCGCCGCATCCTCCGTATCGCGGCAGGCGTCGCGGTCGGCGCCTCCCTCGTCCTCATCCCCGCGGCCGCGGTGCGGGTGACCGGTCGGGAGTTCATCGGCGTGCTCCCCGACGGGAGCCTCGACGTGCTCGCCCCGGACACCTGGGTCGACGGGCTCACCTGGCAGCCCGTGGCCGCCGCCATCGTCATCAGTGTCGCCGGCCTCGCCGCACTCCTCGTCAGCGCGCGCGCGTCGAGCCGCGCGAGCCGCACCATGGCGACGGTGCTCGCCGCCGTCGCCGTGTCGGCCCCACTGCTCGTCGGACACACCCAGACGGTGCAGCCGGGCTGGCTGATGCTCGCCGCCGACCTGGGGCACCTCCTCGCCGGCGCCTTCTGGTGCGGCGGCCTGGTCGGGCTGCTGCGCTTCCTCGCCGCCGCGGCACGCCGCACGGGGGCCGAGCCTCCCACCGCGCCCGAGGCGGCCGCGCGGGTCGTCGCCCGCTTCTCGCGCTTCGCCCTCGCCAGCGTGGTGCTGCTCGCGCTCAGCGGCACGGTCATGGCCGTGCTCGTCGTCGGCTCCTGGGCGGCGCTGCTCGACACCGGTTATGGCCTCACCCTGCTGCTCAAACTCGGCATCGTCGCGGCCGTCATCCCCCTCGCCGCCTGGAACCGCACCCGCCTGCTGCCCCGGATCCTCCGCCACCCCACGGCGAAACTCGGGTGGGCACACCTACGCCGGGTCCTCAGCTACGAAGCAGCGCTCCTCATCGCCGTCGTCGCCGTCACCGCATTCCTCAGCAATAGCAGTCCGATCGATCAGCCGACGTCCCCGCCGCTCACCGCGAGCGCGCCACTGCAGTCCGAGTCCCAGGGGCTGACGGTCGACGGCGCGCTCAGCCCGGCCGCCACGGGCCGTAACACGCTCACCTTCCGGCTCGAGTATGGGGGCGAGCCGCTCACCATCGAGGAGGTGCGCGTCACCGCGCGGCTGCCGGCGCAGGAGCTCGGCCCCTTCACCGCGACCCCGCGCCTCGTGGCGGCAACGGGCGAATACGAGGCGACCCTGAACCTCCCAGTGGCGGGCGAATGGCGGATCCAGATTACCGCGCGCGTCAACACCTTCACCCAGCCGATCACGATCGTGCCGGTCACGATCCGCTGAGCGACCCCGTCAGAGGCGCACGGCCTCGGGCACCCGCAGGCGGTGCGTCGGCCTCCAGCGCCGGAGCGCCAGCCGCTGCGCGCGCAGCCCCATACTCACGTCGCCGGTCAGCTCCGCCAGCCGGGTGAGCGCATTCGCCAGATGGACCGCACCCGCCTGTCGCGCGGCGGCATCATCGGCCGCGAGCTCGATCAGCAGCGCCGTCGCCCGCCGCAGCGCCGACCCGGCGGGCAGCCGAGCCGGCAGACACGCCGCATTCACCTCGGCGATGCGCATCGCCCAATCGTGGCGGCCGCGCAGATGCGCCAGCTCGTGGGCGAGGACCGCCTGCAACTGCGGGGGCGTCAGCGCCGCCATCAGCCCAGTGGAGACGAGGATCATCCGCTCGGGTCGCCGCACCGCGACCGCGACCGGGACGTCCGACACGACGTGGCCAATCACGAACCCCTGGCGCTGCTCCCGCGACGAGACCAGCGGGGTCAGCGCCTGGACCTCCGCGCGGTGGGAGCCGACGAGCGGCTCCGACACCCCGGCGACGATCGCGATCACTGCCCCGGTCGCGACCAGGCTCAGCCAGGCGAGCACCGTCACGATGACCGGCTCCACGCCCGCCGTGTGCTCCGTCGTGAGCCCGGCGAGGATCGCCGCGAGCACCGAGCCAGCCGCGAGCGCGCACCCCACGAAGAACGCGGCGAACCACAGCGTCAGCGCGATCCGGGGGAATCGCACCTGCCAGCGACCGACCGTGAGCACGACCGGGGAGAGCAGCAGCACCACGAGCGCCGCACCGAGGCACAGCAGCATGAGCAGCACGGCACCTACTCCTTCGACGCGCCGGTGGAGGGCGCCTCGGGGTCAATGGCGCGGCGCAGGAGCTCGACGTCCTTCGCATCGAGGTTGCCCGCGAAGCGCAGCAGCGCCGCTCGACGATCGGACGCCGCATCGAGCGCGGAGAGCATCGCCTCGCCGGCGTGCTCGTCCTCGGCATGTGCTGCCGCAAAGCGGACCTTGCGCGGCGAGTCGCCGGAGCGCAGCACCCGCCCCTTGTTGCGCAGTCGGTCGAGCGAGGTCATGAGGGTCGTGTAGGCGGGGGTGTGCCCGTCGAACGCGGCCTGGATCTCTTTCGCGCTCAGCGGGGCGTCGGCCTCCCAGAGAATGCGCATGATCGCGCTCTCGAGCTCGCCGCGGGCTCTGGTGCGGATCATGCTCATGGCCGCCTCCTCGCTGCAACTCTACAAGACGTGGAGATGTCCGCGTTCGGGGCGGGGCTCCTCAGCTCGGCTCGACGAACGTCCCGTCCGGCTCGGGGCCGAAGACGAATCGGCGGCCCGAGACGCGGTCGACGTCGATCGCGATGACCTCGGGCTTGTAGGTCGCGACCCAGGGCAGGAGCCCGAGGCTGTCGACGCGTGCGAGCTCCGCCGAGTCGGTGACGACGCGGGCGGCGCCGTGGACGATGACGCTCGTCGCGCCCGCCGCCTCGATGCGGTCGACCTCGAACGCGACCCGGCGCCCGGTCGCCGCGGCGAAGAGCTTGTCCCCGGGCGCGGAGCGGATGTAGAGGACGCCGCCGCCGTCCGTCGCGTAGTTGACGGGCACGATCTGCGGCTCGTCCGCGAGCACGACCGCGAGTCTGCCGAAGCGGTTCCCCTCGAGGAAGTCCTGCGCCTCGGCCGCGGTGAGTTCGCGCACCGGCTCGCTGCCCATGCCCCCAGGGTAGACCCGATGCGCCGGACGCGCAGGGGGGCGTTCGTCGACGCGGCGACGCGCCTCAGCCGATGGCCTCGTAGTCGTCGAGGTCGACCGCCTCCGTCGCCTCGAAGTAGTCCTGATTCGAGAACGGCCAGATCGACGTGACGCGGCCGAAGCGGTTCTGGTACCAGGTGCGCACCCACGGCTGGCCCCAGGCGTGCGCGCGGTTCTCCGCATCGACCCGCGCGACGAAGCGGTCGAGCGCCTCGTGCGTGACGTCGAGCGCGCGGTGCCCACCGGCGAGCGTCGCGCGGACGACCTTGAGCGCGTACTCGACCGAGCGCTCGAGCATGAAATGGAGGGTGCCGCCGACGACCCCGTTGATGTTCGGCCCGTAGAGGATGAAGAGGCCGGGGAAGCCGGGGACGGTCACCCCGTTGTAGGCCCGGGCGTCCCCGCCCCAGAACTCGTGGAGCTCGACGCCGTCGCGGCCGACGATCTCGACCCCCTCGAGGAAGTCGGCGGGCGTGAAGCCGGTCGCGTAGACGACGACGTCGACCTCGTGGTGCTCGCCGTCGGCCGTGACGATGCCGGTCGCGTCGAGCCGCTCGATCCCGCTCGTCACGAGCCGCGTGCGCTCGTGCTGCATCGCCGCGGCCCACACCCCGTTGTCGCGGAGCATCCGCTTCGCCCCGGGCGGGTAATCCGGGATCGCGGCCTCGAGCAGCTCGGGCCGCGTCGTGTACTGCGCGCGCATCCGGGCGACGAGGTCGTCCCGGACCCGCGCATTCGTCTCGGAGACGCTGCCGGGGGCACCGGGCCAGCCGGGCTCGACGCGGGTCGTGTGGAATCGGCCCTCCGTGCCGAGCACGATCGTCCACAGCCGGAACCACTGGCCGTAGTGCGGCACCTTCCGCACGAGCCAGGCGAAGGCGTCGCTGACGGGCTCGTGGTAGTTCGGCGCCGGCAGCATCCAGGGGGCGCTGCGCTGGAAGACGCGGAGCTCCGCGACCTCGTCGACGATCGCGGGCGCGATCTGGTACGCGCTCGCGCCGGTGCCGATGACCGCGACGCGGCGGCCTGCGAGGCGGATGCCGTGGTCCCATTCCTGCGAATGCATCTGGTCGCCCCGGTAGTCGCCGCGCCCGGGGAAGTCGGGGATCGACGGCACGTCGAGCTGCCCGAGCGCGGCGAAGGCCGCGCCGAACTCGCGCACGCGCACGCCGTCCGGCCCCTCGGTCGTGACGCGCCACCGCCCGGCGTCCTCAAGCCACTCGGCGCGCACGAGCCGCGTCGCGAACTCGATGCGCTCGACGATGCCCGCCCGCGTCGCGATGTCGAGCAGGTACTCGCGGACCTCCGCGCCCGTCGCGTACTGGTGCGCCCAGTCGGCCTTCTGGGCGAAGGAGTACGCGTAGCCGAAGGTCGCGGTGTCGAGGCGGACGCCGGGATAGTCGTTCTTCAGCCACGTGCCGCCGAGGTCGGCGGCCGCGTCGATGATCGTGACGGGCAGGCCGGTCTGCAGGCTCCGGTACGCGGCGGCGATGCCCGAGACGCCCGCGCCGACGACGAGGATCGGGTGGTCGCGACCGGGCGCGAGCGCCGCGGCCGTCCAGCCGGGCGCCGCGCGCTTGTCGACGAGGTCGAGGTCATGCCGGAGGAACGGGATCCACGCGGTGCGACCGCCGGCGAGGAAGCCGAGGATCCCGTCCGCGAGCGCGTCGTCGAGCGGGGCGACGCGACGAGTGCCGGTGTCGCGCATTCGGCGCAGTCCGTCGCAGGCGAGCGCGCGGGCCGCGGTCTGCTGCGCGGGAGTCATCCCACCGTGCGGGTGCGCCGCGGTGTCGACCGGGGTGAGCGGCGGCGCGAGCTCGGCGGGGACGAGCTCGGGATCGCGGAGCACGGCGGCGAGCGCGGCGAGGAGCGTCGGCAGGTCGGCGCGAGCGACGAGATCGGCGAGGAATGCGTCGTCCTCCGTGATCGGCTCGGCCGCGGGCTCGAAGAACAGGTCATCCGCCGCTGGATTGTGCATTATTTCAGAATACTGCATGATCTTCGGGTCGCACCCGCTAGATTGGCTTCGTGATCGAGCGAGCGGGTGCCGTCAACCTCCGAGCCCGCATCGGCGCGCGCATCCGCACCGACATCCTCGACGGCGCGTGGGCTCCCGGGGCGTCACTGCGCATCGATGAGCTCCGGGCGCGCTACGGCACGAGCAGCACCGTGGTGCGCGAGGCGCTCATGACCCTCAGCGCGGATCGCCTCGTCGAACTGCGGGCGAATCGCGGCTTCGCCGTGCGGCAGCTCACCGCAGCGGAGTTCGCCGATCTCACCGAGCTGCGATGTCGTGTCGAGGCCCTCGGGATCGAACTCGCCATCGACCGGGGCGACCTCGCCTGGGAGGGCGCCGCGATCGCGGCGCACCGGGCCCTCGCTCGCACGCCGCCCTGGCGACGCGATGACCCGACCCGGCTCACGAGCGAGTGGATCGACGTGCACCACGCCTTCCACCGCGCTCTCCTCAGCGCGAGCGGCGTGCCGATGATCCTCGACCTCACGCGCAGCGTCGAGGACGCGACCGCACTGCAGCGCACCCGATCGGCGGCGGCGCATCCGCGAGACATCCCCGGCGAGGATCTCGCCATCCTCGACGCGACGCTCGCGGGGGATGCGGCGCTCGCCGGACGGCTACTCCGCGCGCACTACGAGGAGACGCTCGAGGCGGTCAGGCGCGCCGCCGCGCTCGACGCTCCAGCATGAGGTTCGCGAGCCCGAAGACGACGAGGAGACTCGTCGCGACGAGCGGCAGGAGCATCGACGTGCGCGCGTCGAACGCCTCCGCGACCGCGCCGGTCACGGCCGACGTGAGCGCCTGCGCGAGCGTGAGCGCGGCGCCGACCATCGTGAGCACCGTCGCGGTCCGGCCACGCGGGGCCCGGTAGCCGGCGAGGCTGAAGAGCGTGACGAGCACGGGTCCGACGCCGAGGCCCATGACGAGGAGCGCGACCGTCACGCCGACGAAGTCAGCGGCGAACGCGTACCCGACCGAGGCCGAGCACAGCACGGCCGCGAAGGCGAGCCAGCGCCAGCGCATCGCGAAGCGCGCCGGCAGGAGCGCGACCGCGAGCGCGAGCACCGCCGACCCGAGGCCCATAAGGCCGTAGAGCATGCCGCCCTCCGAGCCCTCGCCGTGCTCCTGCGCGAAGGCGGTGACGGAGGTGAGCGTCGCGCCGAAGAACATGCCGACGGCGAAGCACCCCGCGACGACGACGAGCACGCCGGGGGCGACGATCTCGCGCAGCGGCGCCCGCTCCTCGTCACCGTCCGCGAGCGCGCGGAGCCGGCCGGTCGGGTGGAGCGCGAAGAGGCTGACGAAGACGAGGCTGATCCCCGCGGCGATGACGAGCGGGAGCCACGGTGCGACGAACGAGGCGAGCACCCCGACGAGGAACGGCCCGATGACGAACGCGATCTCGTCCGCCGCCGACTCGTACGACATCATCGCGTTGTAGGTGCGGGTGCGCCGCTGGGGCCCGAGCCGCTGCTCGATGATCGCGATGAGCCGGCTGCGCGACATCGCGGCGGACTGCGCCGACGTCGCGCCGATCGCGGCGGCCGCGAGCAGAATGAGCGACTCGTGCGGCGCATTCGGCACGACGAGGATGAATGCGGCGAGCAGCAGGCCGTTCGCGATCCCGATGGGCAGCAGCACGCGCCGCTGCCCGTACCGGTCGACGAGCCCGCCGACGAACGGGCCGGCGGCGACCGTCCCGACCCCGAGCGACGCCGACGCGAGCCCCGCGAGGGCGACCGAGCCGGTCTCCGTCGCGACGAACGTCAGGACGCCGACGACCATCATGGCGAACGGCAGCCGGGCGAGGAATGCGACGGGCCAGTACGCCCAGCCCGTGTGCTGCACGAGCGAGCGATCGTCGACCTGCGTGGTCATGCGCACCTCCGGTGCGTGCGACCGACCACGTGCCGCCTTGCCCCATCGGCAGGTGGTTACAGCGGATCGTCGCCCTCGGTGGAGCGATCCACCCGAAGTACGCCCGAAGGGATTCGAACCCCCAACCTTCTGATCCGTAGTCAGATGCTCTATCCGTTGAGCTACGGGCGCTTGGCTGGCCTGGGGGACCAGCCCGGCAAGTATAGCGGACACCCCGGTGGCTGCCGTCCGAGGGCGAAGAGGCCCCCTCGCGATGTCGGCGGGGTGCGCTAGCGTGAATAGCGCAGGTACGAGGCGGGGCCATGACCGGGTCCTCATCGGGCCCACGACACGGGAGGTGCCCATGCGAGCCACACTCGCCGGCTCGGTGATCGCCGAGGCTGACCAGGCCGATCTGGTCTCGATCGAGGGGAACTGGTACTTCCCGCCGTCAAGCATCGCCCCGGGGGTGCTCGTCGAGAGTCCGACGCCGTACCACTGCCCGTGGAAGGGCGACTGCCAGTACTACACGGTGCGCCGCGGCGACGACGAGGTGACCGACGGGGCGTGGGCGTACCTGACGCCGATGCCGAGCGCCATCGAGCGCGTCGGCGCCGACTTCGCCGGCTATGTCGCATTCGGAAAGGGGATCACGGTCACCGACTGAGGGCCGACCCGTGATCGAGTTTTCACACGTCTCGAAGGTGTTCCCGGACGGCACCGCCGCAGTCCGGGACTTCAGCCTCGCGATCCCGCCCCGCCGGACGACGGTCCTCGTCGGCTCCTCCGGCTCGGGCAAGACGACCCTGCTGCGGATGATCAACCGCATGGTCGACCCGAGCGACGGAGTCATCACGATCGACGGCAAGGACATCGCCGCGCGCAACCCCGTCGAGCTGCGGCGCAGCATCGGATACGTCATGCAGCATTCAGGCCTGCTGCCCCATTTCACGGTCGCGGCGAACATCGCGACCGTCCCCGTCCTCAGGGGGGCCAGCCGCCGCGACATCGGAGTGCGAGTCCGCGAGCTGCTCGACGTCGTCGGACTCGACCAGGCCCTCGCCGACCGCTACCCCGCGCAGCTGTCCGGCGGCCAGCAGCAGCGCGTCGGAGTCGCCCGAGCCCTCGCGGCCGACCCGAACATCCTCCTCATGGACGAGCCCTTCGGGGCCGTCGACCCCATCGTGCGGGCGGAGCTGCAGCAGGAGCTACTGCGACTCCAGCGCGAGGTCGACAAGACCATCGTCTTCGTCACGCACGACATCGATGAGGCCTTCCTGCTCGGTGACCAGGTCGTGATCCTGGAGGCCGGCGCGCAGACCGCCCAGATCGGCAGCCCGAGCCAGATCATCGAGCAGCCCGCGAGTCAGTTCGTCGCGAGCTTCATCGGCGCCGAACGCGGTCGACGAGCGATGCACCTCAAGGCCACACCGGGCGGCACCGTCGTCGTTGACGGGTTCGGCCGCACCCACGGCGTGCTCGTGGCTGGGACCGAGTCGCCATGAGCTGGGTCCTCGACAACCTCGACCTCGTGGGCTCGCTGCTGTTCACCCACCTCTGGCAGAGCCTCGTGCCGCTGACGATCGGATTCGCGCTCTCGATCCCGCTCGGCTGGGTGGCTTGGCGCTTCCGGTTGCTGCGCAGCGGCATCGTCCTGGTGACCGGACTGCTCTACACGATCCCGTCCCTCGCACTGCTCACCATCCTCCCGGGAATGCTCGGCCTGCCGATCAACTCGGCGGCGAACCTCATGGCGGCGCTCACCATTTACGTCATCGCGCTGCTGGTACGTGCCGTCGTCGACGGGTTGGACGCCGTCGGTGAGGAGGTGCGGTTCGCCGCGACGGCGACCGGGTTCAGCGCGCTCCGCCGGCTGTGGGCGGTCGAACTGCCGCTAGCGGCGCCGGTGATTCTCGCCGGGGTGCGGGTCGCGGCGGCGAGCACGATCGCACTCGCGACGGTCGGCATCCTCGTCGGCGTGACGAATCTCGGCTACCTCTTCACGAACGGACTCCAACGCCGCATCGTGCCCGAGGTGCTCACCGGGGTGCTCGCCGTCGTCGTGGTCGCGGTCATCGTCGACCTGCTGCTCATCGGGGCCGGGCGCCTCCTGCTGCCGTGGCAGCGCACGGTCAACCGTCGGGCCCACCACACCCCGACCCTGACGACGGCGATGTCATGACTGTCCTCCTTGAGGCGCTCACGTGGATCTTCTCCGGCGATCCGGGTCGCGGCGTCGACCCGATCGGCATCGCGGCTCTGCAGCACCTCGGGTACACACTGGTGTCCGTCCTCATCGCGGCCGCCATCGCCATCCCGCTCGGTTGGTGGATCGGGCACACGGGGCGTGGCCGACAGCTCGCCATCGGCATGAGCGGCGCCGCGCGCGCCATCCCGTCCTTCGGCCTGCTCGTGCTGCTCGTGCTGCTCATCGGGGTGCTCCACAAACCGGAGGCCGCGGTGGTCAGCTACATCCTCCTCGCAATCCCCTCGATCCTCGCGGGCGCATACACCGGTTTCGAGGCGATCGACCGCGCGGTCGTCAGCGCCTCCCGGGCCATCGGGATGACCGAGATGCAGCTCCTGTGGCGGGTCGAGGTGCCGCTCGGGCTCCCGCTCCTCGTCGCGGGGCTACGCGCCGCCACCCTTCAAGTCGTCGCGACCGTCACGATCGGCGCCTATGTCGGGCTCGGCGGACTCGGCCAGTACATCATCGCGGGCATTCCGCTGCGGCAATACGACATGGTCCTCGGCGGCGCACTCCTCATCGCCGCCCTCGCCCTCGCGCTCGACGGGCTCTTCGCGCTCGCCCAGCGCATGGCCGTCCCCGAGGGACTGCGCCGACCCGACGGCCGGCCGACGGCCACCCACCGCGGCGAGCTCGCCGCCGCCCGACCGACCTGACCGCGATCCCACCAAGGAAGGCACACCATCATGCCCACCCCATTCATCCCCAAGCGTCCCCTCGCCGCACTCGCGATCGCGGCCGGTGCCGCCCTCGCCCTTGCCGGCTGCGGCACGAGCGCCCCGAGCGAGGACACGATCGTCGTCGGCTCCCAGGCGTATTACTCGAACGAGATCATCGCGGAGATCTACGCACAGGCGCTCGAGCACGATGGCGTCGCCGTCGAGCGGCAGTTCAATGTCGGGCAGCGCGACGCCTACATCCCGCTGCTCGAGAGCGGCGAGATCGACGTCTTCCCGGAGTACAGCGGCAACCTGCTGCAGTACTTCGACCCAGACACGGACGCGCGCAGCTCGGCCGACGTCATCGCGGCACTCCCGGGCGCGCTCCCGGAGGGTCTCGTCGTCCTCGACCAGGCGGCCGCGACCGATCAGGACTCCTACACCGTGACGGCGGCGTTCGCGGCCCAGCACAAGCTCGCCGCCATTCCCGACCTCGCCGGTGTCACCGAGCCCCTCACGCTCGGCGGGCCACCGGAGCTCGCCGAGCGGCCATACGGTCCGGACGGATTGGCGTCGGTCTACGGCATCGAGGTCGGCTTCAGCCCGACCGGTGACACGACCGTCGAGGACCTCCTCGCGGGGACCGTCAACGTCGCGAACGTGTACACGGCCGACCCGCGCATCCAGACCGAGGATCTCGTCGTGCTCGAGGATCCGAAGGGTCTCTTCCTCGCCTCACACGTCGTGCCCGTCGTCGGGGCGAGCCTCGCCGACCGCGTCGCGGCGACCCTGAATGCGGTGAGCGCGGCGCTGACACCGGCCGACCTGGTCGCCCTCAACGTCCAGAGCACCGTCGACCAGCGGTCCTCCGCCGACATCGCGGCGCAGTGGCTCAGCGAGCGGGGGCTGCTCGGCTAGGTTGTTCGACTGGCTTGCTCGACGGGCGGCACGCGACGCCGCAGGATCAGCCCGCGGGCTGCTCGGTCCCATGTGCCTCGGGCAGTGCGACCGTCACCCGCGTGTCCCACGGGTCCTGCACGGTGATGGCACGGCCGTCGTCAGCGAATTGCAGGTCGCGTGCGCGGAGCCTCGCGGCGAGCGCGTCGAGATCCTCACGAGTCGGGACGGTGACGGCCACCTCACCAAGCCCGAGCGTCGCGGCCCGGGGCCCCGCCCCGGAGCTGTGCCAGGTGTTCATGCCGATGTGGTGATGGTAGCCACCCGCGGACGCGAAAAGCGCACCCGGGTACCCGGAGAGCGTCACATCGAAGCCGATCGCGCCGACGTAGAAGTCGCGCGCGAGGTCGAGGTCGCCCACCTGCAGGTGCACATGCCCGATCTGGCCGGGCTGCGCCTCGACCGCCGCAACGGCATCCTCGGTGAGGTGCCGCTGCAGGTACGCGTTCGGGTCGAGGTGGAGCGTGTCCATCCGGACCTGGCCGTCCGCCGCGATGTCCCAGGCGCTCCGCGGCCGGTCGACGTAGAGCTCGATCCCGTTGCCCTCCGGGTCGGTGAAGTAGAAGGCCTCGCTGACGAGGTGGTCCGCGGAACCCGTGAAGCGACTGCTCGGGTGCTGCGCGGCACGGTACACGGTCGCCGCGAGGGCCGATGCATGCGGAAATAGGAATGCGGTGTGGTACAGCCCCGGCTGCCGAGGGTCGACCGGCGGCAGTTCGGGCGTGTGGACGAGCCGCAGGAGCGGCGCGCCCGCCCGACCAAGCGTGCGATGCACCTCGCGACCGCGGACCTGCTCCGTCACTGGGACGAGCGCGAGCGCCTGCTCGTAATATGCGGACATGCCCTCGAGGTCGCCGACACGGAGCGTCACCGCATCCATGCCGGTCGCGGCATTGAGGACGTGGTCCTGCGTCTGGGTCGTGGTGGTCATGCCGGGTGGAACACGGCGGTGACGATCCGCATTCCTGACGAATGCGACGGGCTGCGTCAGCCGAGCCGCTCACTGAGCTCGAGCCAGCGGTGCTCGAGGCCGTCCCGCTCGGCCTCGAGCGCACCGATCGCCCGCATGCGCTCGGCGAGCGCGGCGTAGTCCGCCTGGTCGTGGTCGGCCAGCGCGGCGCGGTCGGCGGCGATCTGCTGGTCGAGCCTCGTGATGCGGCGTTCAGCGGCGGCGAGCTCCTTCTCGGCGGCACGACGCTCGGCACCCGAGAGGTGCTGCGCCGCGGGCTCGGCGGCGGGCTCATCGCCGAGAGGCGGGCGATTGCCGCGCGCCAACCCGCCACCGGGTGCATCCCCCGCCGTCCGTGCCGCGGCCCCGAGCCGCAGATACTCGTCCACTCCGCCCGGCAGATGCCGGAGCCGCCCGTCGAAGAGCGCGTACTGCTGATCGGTGACGCGCTCGAGGAAGTAGCGGTCATGGGAGACGACGACCAGCGTGCCCGGCCACGAGTCGAGGAGGTCCTCGAGTGCGGCGAGCATGTCGGTGTCGAGGTCGTTCGTCGGCTCGTCGAGGATCAGCACATTCGGCTGCTCGAGGAGGATAAGGAGGAGCTGGAGGCGGCGCCGCTGTCCGCCGGAGAGGTCCTTGACCGGGGTCGACAGCTGCGCGCTCGCGAAGCCGAGCCGCTCGAGGAGCTGGCCGGGCGAGAGTTCTTGCGCCTTCGACCCGGCGCCGAGCGTGTAGGTCGTCCGCAGGCCCGCGACGACGACGCGGACGGGGTCGTCCAGGTGCGCCTCGAGCTCGTTGAGCCGCTGGGTGAGCGTCGCGACCTTGACGGTCTTGCCGCGCTTGACCCGGCCGCCCGTCGGGGTGACCGTGCCGGCGATGAGGCCGAGCAGCGTCGACTTGCCGGCACCGTTGACGCCGAGGATGCCGGTGCGCTCGCCCGGTGCGAGCCGCCATTCGACGTCCCGGAGCACCTCGCGACCGTCGTAGGCGACCGAGACGCCGAGGAGGTCGACGACATCCTTGCCGAGGCGCTGCACGGCGAGCGACTGGAGGGCGATGGGGTCGCGGAGCTCGGGGACGTCCTCGATGAGCTGGTTCGCCGCGTCGATGCGGAATTTCGGCTTGGCCGTGCGTGCCGGTGCGCCGCGGCGCAGCCAGGCGAGCTCTTTCCGCGCGAGATTCTGTCGCCGCTGCTCGACGACGGCGGCCTGCCGGTCACGCTCGACACGCTGCAGGATGTACGCCGCATAGCCGCCCTCGAAGGACTCGACGATCCGGTCGTGCACCTCCCACATCGTCGTGCACACCTCGTCGAGGAACCAGCGATCGTGGGTCACGATGAGGAATGCGCCCTGCCCGACCGCCCACCTGCGCCGCAGGTGCCCAGCAAGCCAGGTGATCGCCTCGACGTCGAGGTGATTCGTCGGCTCGTCGAGAGCGAGGATGTCCCAGTCGCCGACGAGCAGCCGCGCGAGCGAGACGCGGCGGCGCTGCCCACCCGAGAGCGTCGAGATCCCGGCGTCCCAGGGCAGGTCGGCGAGCAGTCCGGCGATGATCTCGCGCACGCGCGAGTCCCCGGCCCATTCGTACTCCGCCCGGTTGCCGACGACGGACGCCCCGACCGTGCTCGACTCCTCGAGCGGGTCACCCTGGTCCAGCACCCCGATCGTGACGCCGCCGCGGACGGTCACCCGACCCGAGTCGGGAGGAATGCGGCCGGCGAGCATCGCGAGCAGGCTCGACTTCCCGTCGCCGTTGCGCCCGACGATCCCGATCCGGTCGCCCTCCTCGACCCCGAGTGTTACGGCGTCGAAAACGACCTTCGTCGGATATTCGAGGTGGAGGGACTCTGCCCCGAGGAGGTGCGCCATGTTGTGCCCCAGCGTACGGGGCCGGTGCTGGGCACGTCCCACGCCCGGATCCGCCGCGCCGCGGCGTGTCTGGCGGATGGCACCGTCTGGAGTGTTCGGGTGGAGTCGTCCCACGCACCCGACCCGGAAGGACGCAGCCCGACATGCCATTCGAAGGGGTCTCCTGGACGGGGTTCGCCGTCGCCATCGGCATCACCGTCGCCATCGAGCTCATCCTCGTCCTCGTCGTCTGGGCGCTCGCGGGCCTCATCGCGCGGCGACAGCCGCTCTTTGAGCTGGCCTCCCGCCGGCCACGCCGCCGCCTACTCGCCCTCATCGCGGTGATCCTGCTGCAGGTCGCCGTCGGGACGACCTGGCCACACTCGGCGTCACGGGGTCTGCTGCTGCACATCCTCGTCATCGTGAGCATCGCCGTCGGCGCCTGGGCGATCGTCGCGATCCTCGGCGCGATCGTCGACCGCGTCCGGCTGCGGCACCCCCTCGACATCGCCGACAATCGGGACGCGCGCCGGATCCACACGCAGCTCGCCGTCCTCCACGGCCTCGGTGTCGTCATCATCTGGGTCCTCGCGGCGGGCGCCGCATTCTTCACGATCCCGGGCGCCGAAGCGGTTGGTACCAGCCTGCTCGCCTCGGCGGGCCTCGCCTCGGTGGTCGCGGGGATCGCGGCGCAGTCGGTGCTCGGCAATGTCTTCGCGGGCGTGCAGCTTGCCTTCAGCGGCGCGATCCGCGTCGACGATGTCGTCATCGCGAACGGCGAGTGGGGGCGCATCGAGGAGATCACGCTCACCTCCGTCGTGCTGAAGGTGTGGGACGAGCGCCGCGTCGTGCTGCCCTCGACGTACTTCACGACGACCCCGTTTGAGAACTGGACCCGCAGCTCGACCGAGCTCATCGGCCGGGTGCGGCTCGACGTCGACTGGCGCATCAGCCCCACCGCGATGCGCGCCGAGCTCGACCGGATCCTCGAGGGCCACCCGCTCTGGGACGGCCGCGTCAAGAGCATCATCGTCGAGGACGCGACGGGCGGTCTGATACGAATGCGCGCCCTCGTCTCCGCCGCGAACTCCTCGGATATCTGGACGCTGCGCTGCGAGGTGCGCGAGGCGCTCGTCGAGTGGATCGCCGCACAGGTGCCAGAGGCGCTGCCGGTGACGCGGGTCGAGGCGGAGGGTGGGGCTGCCGCCGAAGCGCTCCGCTCGTGACAGTGCCGGACCTCAGTCTCGCTGCGCGCCAGTGTGCGCTCGGAGGGCTCGGAGTGCGGACACGATGGCGACGAGGTCAACGATCTCCTGCAGGAGCGCACCCACCACAGCGGGCAGGTAGCCGAATGCGGCGACGAGCATCAACCCCACCGAGATGATGATGCCCATCCAGATCGACTGCAACGCGATGTGCACGGTGCGGCGCGAGACGTGCATGACATCTGCCACGCGCGAAATGTCATTGGACGTGATCACGACCGCGGCCGATTCACTCGCGACGGTGGCCCCTCGGCCCGCCATCGCAATGCCCACGTCGGCGGCGGCGAGGACGGGAGCGTCGTTGATCCCATCACCGACCATGAGCACCGGCCGTGGCTGCATGGCCTGCACAATCTCGACCTTGGTTTGAGGTGTGGTCTCCGCGTGCACCATTCCAATACCGACCGCGTGCGCGACGGACTCCGCGGTTGGCGTGACGTCGCCGGTCACCATCGCGATCTCCGTCACCCCGGCGTCGCGAAGGCGGGCCACGGTGTCTGCCGCAGCCGGACGAATCGGGTCGGACAGCACGATGATGCCGGCCAGTTCGTCACCGACCGCCACATAGACGGCAGTCTCCCCGGCCCGGAGCGTGGCGCGGGCAATCGGCCCCGTCACCTCCTCGATGAATGCGGGCTTACCGACGCGCACCACGAGGCCGTCGGCCAGGGCGGCGAGCACCCCGTTCGTCGCCACCTCCTCCGCATTCGTCATCTCAGGTAATTCGAGCTGCTGGGTTCTGGCCGCCGCCACGATCGGTTCGGCAAAGACATGGACGGAGAACTGCTCAGCGGCAGCCGCGAGCCGCAGCGTGTCGTGCGCCGTGAAGGAGGCGGCGTGAATATCCACCACATCGGCCTGGCCTTCCGTCAGCGTGCCGGTCTTATCGAACGCGGCCGAACGCACCCGCGCGAGCACCTCCAAGACCCCGCCATCCTTAATGATGACGTTCAACTTTGCGGCGGAACTCATCCCGCCCATGAACGCGACCGGGGTGGCGATGAGGAGCGGGCATGGCGTCGCCACGACGAGCACCTCCGCGAATCGCACCGGATCCCCGCTGAGGAACCATGCGACGCCCGCGATGAGGAGCGCAACGATCGTGAATGGCACCGCATAGCGGTCGGCGAGCCGCACCATCGGTGCCCGAGATTCCACGGCTTCTTCAACCAGCCGCACGATCGACGCATAGTTCGAATCGCTCGCCACCTTCTGCGCACGCATGGTGAAACTCGCGGTGCCGTTCACCGTGCCAGACAGCACGGCGTCGCCCGCGCGATAGCTCACCGGTATCGGCTCACCGGTCACCGATGATTCGTCAATGGTCGCGTGATCTGAGATGAGCACCCCATCGACCGGCAGCACCTCCGAGGACCGCACCAACAGGTCATCGCCAACCTTGACGTCGTCGATGGCGATGCGTTCCACCTCGCCGGTCACCGGATTCACTCGCATTGCGAATGCGGGGGCTCGGTTCAGCAGCTGGTCCAGTTCACGCCCGGCACGGCGCGCGGCCAAATCTTCGAGGGCTTCGCCACCCGTGAGCATCAGCGCGATGATGAGTCCCGCGACATATTCCTGCACGAGCAGCGTTGCGATCATCGCGATGACCGCGAGAATATCGAGCCCCCAATGCCCGCTCATCAGGTCGCGAGCCATGTCGATCGCCGTGACGATGATCACGAGGCCGAGCACCAGGTACGCCGTGACCGCGAGGGCGGTTTCCAAGCCGATCGCCCACAGCACGATCCCCGTCGCCAGACCGACCATCACGAGCACCATCAGCATGCGCCCGCGGAGCAACTCCACGGCCGCTGGCGCAACTCGTGTCGAACTCCGAGTTGCAGATGTGTCGGTAGTGGTTGGCACGGCTCCGCCTCAATCCTGGTTCGTGAATGTGGACAGTGCGCCGAGCGCGGTCACATCAGTGATCGTGATTCGGCCCGGGTAGGGTTGCGAGATCACGCCAGCGTCAGTGAGTTTCCGGAGTTGCCGACTGAGTGACTCCGGGGTGGTGGACATGAGCGAGGCGATGTCTTTCTTCGCCAATGGCAACGTGACGTCGATCCTTCCTCCCGGTCCCGGCTTCGCCGGTAGCGACAGCAAGTAGTCCGCAAGACGTGAGCTCACGTTGCCCGAGATGACGGCTGCCAGTCGGGCTTCCGTTTCCTCCAACCGTTCACTCACACCCTGCAGCATGCGCAGTCCGATGCTCGGATGCTGCTCGACGAGGCGACTGAGGTCGGCATGACGGAAGACACAGAGTTCGGTGTCCACGAGCGCTTCCGCCGCGTGGTCGGGCCTGGCTCCGGTCAGGAATGCGGATTCTCCAATGAAGTCGCCGGGGCCGAGCATCCGAATGACCTGCTCGTGTCCAGTCACACTCGTGCGAAACATCTTGACGTTGCCGGTGTGCACCACCATGAGCTGTGAAATATCAGCGCGTGCGGCATACGCCTGTTCTGCCGCGGCTAACTGGACCGTGCGCGCGAAACTCGCGACCTCCAACTGCTGGGTCGGTGACAACCCTTGAAACAGGGGCACCCGAGCCACACAGAGGTCATCGGTGTGTTCAGCGTGCAACGCGGCAGGGTCAGACAACGTGCACATCTCCGTTTCGTCTCAGCATCGTGCTCGTCACGTCAGGCATGTCGGTCACCTCAGTCTGGCGTCGCGGACGCGCTGAGGTACGCGTGCGGCGACCGCGGATTCGAGTGTTGCTCGGTCACCGCGAACCCGGCCTGGGTCAGCACAGCAACCATGTCGCTCATCGGCCATCGATATGCGACGGCGATCGGGTGGTCGAATGCCTCCAGTCGCGGCCCGGAGAAGAACGACATCAGCAGGGAGCCACGATCGTTCAGCACGGCGCGCAACGTCGCAAGATTGTGGGGCAGCTCCTCGGGGCTGAGATGAATGATCGAGTACCACGCGAGTATCCCGTCCCACCGGGATTCCGTGTCAGCCAGATCCTCAATGGCGCCGTGATGGAACACCACCGACGCATGCGTGGCTCGCGCCACGTCAATGAGGCGATCTGCCGGTTCCAACCCCTCCACCGTGTGCCCGAGACCCGCCAGGTGACCGGTCCAACGCCCGGTCCCAGAGCCGACATCGAGAATGCGGCCGCCGACTGCCGCGGCCCAGGGCTCGATGATCGCGCGGTCGACATCGTCGGATGCGATCGTGGTGCCGAGCATGCGTTCGACGTCCACCCGCGATGATCCATATGCAGCGGCAACGTTGTCGACTGCGCCCAGCGAATCGCGCGGCTCCTGGGTCACGGTGCATCCGGGTGGATCGGTGCGCGCGCGGACCTCGGCATGGTCGTGGCGCCTTGGGTGTTGCGCAGCAGTCGCATCGCATTCAGGATCACCACGAGTACCGAGCCCTCGTGCACGAGCATGCCCACCGCCATGGTGACGCCCCCGGCGAATACGCCGACGAGCAACACGACGACGGTGATGAGCGCAATCACGATGTTCTGCCGCATCACGCTGACCGTGCGTTTGGCCAGCCGGATCGCTTCGGGGAGTTTCAGCAGGTTGTCGCCCATGAGAGCGATATCCGCTGTTTCCACGGCCACCGCCGATCCGGCAGCACCCATGGCCACCCCGATGTCGGCGGTGGCAAGGGCGGGGGCATCATTGACGCCGTCTCCCACCATCGCGACGGTATGCCCCTCGCGTTGCAGGCGGGCGACGGCATCGAGCTTGTCCTCCGGGAGCAGGGAGGCGTGGATCTCGTCGATTCCGACGACCTCGCCGATCGCCTCCGCGACGAGCCTCGTGTCGCCCGTGAGCATGACAACCTTCTGGACACCGTTCGCGTGCAGCCGCCGGATCATTTCCGGCGCATCGTCACGGATCGTGTCGGCGACACCGATCACGCCGAGCACCGCATCCGCCACCGCGACGATCATCGGGGTTTTCCCGTCCGCCGCGAGCCGATCTGCAGCCGCCGCTGCACCCGCATCGTCGACGATGCCGTACTGCGCAAGCAGCGGGGCGTTGCCGATCAGGACTCGCTGCCCGTCGACGTCCGCAACGACCCCCTTCCCGACGACCGGCGTGACCGACCCGGGAATGCCCTCTGGGGCCACCCCCTCAGCTCGCGCCGTATCGAGAATCGGGCGCGCGAGTGGATGCTCAGACCCCGCCTCCGCGGCGGCGGCCCACCGGAGCACGTCGCGGCGATCGGATGCGGAATCGAGGACGACGATATCGGTGAGCACCGGGCGCCCCTCCGTGAGCGTGCCCGTTTTGTCGACCGCGACCGCCGAAATCTTGGCCGACGTTTCGAGATATTCACCACCCTTGATGAGGATGCCGTTGCGAGCCGAACGACCGATCCCGGCCACGATCGCCACCGGAATCGAGATGACGAGCGCTCCGGGGCACCCGATCACGAGCAGGGTGAGCCCGAGCACCACATCACCCGAGATGAGGCCGGCCGCAAGCGCCAACACCATGACCGCCGGGGTGTACCACGTTGCGAAACGGTCGATGAACGCCTGCGTCTTCGCCTTCGCATCTTGCGCCTCTTCGACGCGATGAATGATGCGCGCGAGTGTCGTGTCGGCGCCGATCCCCGTCGCCAGCACCTGCAAGAACCCACCACGCGAGATCGTGCCCGCGTACACGTGGTCTGACTTTGCTTTTTCCACCGGAATCGATTCACCGGTGATCGAGGCCTCGTCGATCGCGCCGGTGCCCGAGACGACCTGCCCGTCGACGGGAACCTTCGCCCCGTTCTTGACGAGCACGATCTCGCCCATGCGCACGTGGTGCGCGGCGACCTCGACCTGTTCTCCGTCGCGCAGCACGACCGCCACGTCTGGGGCCACGGCGACGAGCTCGGCGAGCGCGGCACGGGTCTTGTTCATCGTGCCGGCCTCGAGCGCGTGGCCGATCGCAAAGAGAAATGTGACCGCGGCGGCTTCCCAGAAGTTGCCGATGAGCGTTGCACCGATGGCCGCGATGGCGACGAGCAGGTCGATGCTGATGAACTTCACCAGCAGCGCGCGCACGGCCTTCACGACGATCCCATAGCCAGCAACGATTGCCGCAGCCAGCATGAATGTGTGTGCGAGCGTGAATACGTGGCCCGAACCGTGGGCGTGTGCACCCGCGTCGATCCACCACCGCGGGCCGACCGTGACGTTCCACGTGCCGTCGACGAGATGCTCGACGCCAACCGACAGGAGAACGAGGAGCCCTGAGATGGCCGGAATGAACCAATTCCCGTATCGCCACCTGCGCAACGCGTTCACGAGGGTGTCGCCTTTCGAGCGCGGAAGTGAGGTGGTGGTTAGAACGCGGAAGCCTTCGACTTGTATCCAGCCTTGTCGACCGCAGCAATGAGGTCATCGACTGACGTCTTGGTCTCGTCGTGATCGATCTCCACGCGCCCGGACGCAAAGTGCACCGTCACGTTCTCGACACCATCAAGTCGGCCAACCTGCTTCTCGATCTTGGTCACGCACGATGGGCACGAGAATCCCTCGGCACGGAGCAGCGTGTGGATGGTGTCAGCAGTCTTCGCCATGGCGGTTCCTTTCGCTTACCCCGAGATCGGGGTATCACCAGGAGATTTCCCGGTGTCATGGCTCACGCTACCGACCAGGCAACGAATCGGCCTTGACGCAGATCAAGTCACCTCGGTGGGCATGCGCCAGGCCAAGGCTCAGCGCCAGAAGTTGTTCGCTTGGGCGACCGTCTGAAAGTTGACCGCAACGACGTGTGACGCCGCCGTGAGGCTGTCGGCGTTCTCCGCATAGTGAGGACGCAGGCGTTCGCGCACCGCAGCATCGGTCTGCGTGAAGCCCACCGCCTTGCGAGAGAGCTTGATGGCGAGTTGAAACCCGGATTCCGGGTCGTCGGTGATGAGGGAAGGCAGCCAAGAATCAGACATAGGAACCACTCCGTAAATTAGGTTGCGCTCAATTAAGTTGGACGCAATAGGTTTAGCACGGTTGCCGACCGGCCCACGACTGACGCCTGCGCGCCAAGTTATGTATCAGTATATTGATACATAACTTGAACAGGAGCTCGAGATGTCCTCTGCCACCCTCATCGCCAGCGGCGTGCTCGCCCTGGTAGGACTCGCGATCGTGCTCTGGGCGAATCTCGTCCCCGCCGAGCGCCTGGCCGCCCGCACCGCCAAGCGCGTGGGGCTCGCCCTGCCCGCGGAACCACTGCGCGACCGCATCGTGCGCCGCACCCGCAGCACCCGGCGATGGATCGCGAACTGCGGCGCGCTCGGGCTACTGCTGACCCTGGGCGGCGTCCTACTCGGAGTCACCGCCGGGTGGATCCCCGACCCGGAGGTTGCGCTCTCCTGGCTCGCGCTCGGCGGCATCGTGCTCGGAACCGCCGCGGGGGCGCTCCTCGGCGTGCTCACCGACCGGCCGCAGCTCGACCGCGAGCAGCCGCGAGTCGCCCACGCGCAACACACCTCGCTGCGCGACTATCTCGACCCGATCGAGCTCGTCGGTGCCCGGATCGTCGTCGCGCTCGGGGTGGTGGCCGGGCTCACGGCCGCGTTCACGCCCGGCGCCGCCGCGACGAGCATGGGCGTCACAGCGATCGTCCTCGCGGCCGTCGGGATGCTCAGCCTCGTCGTACTCGAACTCGGCGGACGGCGCATCGTGCTCGCACGCCCCCGCCCGGCAGCGAGCGCTGAAGCGCTCGTCTGGGACGACGCGCGGCGCGGCGACGACCTGCGCACCCTCGTCACGGCGCCGCTCATGACGGGCCTGTACGCATTCGTGATCGGGCTGCCCGCGCTGTCCACCGCCATCCCCCGGACGGGTGTTGATCAAACTGTCGCCCTGGTGCTGGTCAACGTCGGCTTCTACGTGCTCGTCCTCGGGCTGCTCGCGGTCCTTGCTCTCGCCCTCGCCCGCCAGCCCGCCCGGTTCTATCTGCGGCGCCTGTGGCCGGAGGTCGCCGCGCAGGCCGCCACCGAAGCGCAGGCAGCGCCGAACACGTCTCACGCGGAGGAGGCCGAGGTGCGGGACCGGAGGGCCGAGCGGAAGTCGGGTCAGACGACGCGATGACCCTCCTCACGATCGACCCGGCATCCGCGGTCCCGCCCTTCGAGCAGCTGCGCGTACAGCTGCTCACCCAAATGCAGGAGGGTACCCTCGCCGCCGGGGTACGGCTGCCGACCGTTCGGCAGCTCGCCGCCGACCTCGGCATCGCGCCCGGCACGGTGGCCCGCACCTACCGCGAGCTCGAGGCATCCGGTGCCATCGAGACTCGCGGGCGCGGCGGGACCGTCGTGGCATGGTCTCGGGATGCGGGTGAGCGTCGCGTGCAAGAACTCGCTTCCCAGCTCGCGGCCGCGGCCCGCGAGCACCGGGTCTCCCCCGAGCACGTGCGCACCCTGCTCGACGCCGCGCTGGGCGCGTGACCGGGCCCCGTTGACATCAGTCCGGACGTGCGACGTGGGCAGCGATCAGCGCCGCGAGGCGTGCGGCAGGCACGTCCGCCTCATCCGGTCGGCGCGGTCGCCGCCCCAACCCGTGCAGGTGAGTGGCCGCGTCACGCCGTGAGGCGCGGAGTCCCTCTTGGTCGAGTTGCCAGCCCCCGATGTCGCTGGCGGGGTAGGCGTCGATGATCTCCATCAGCCGATAGATGTCCTCGATGTCGCGGGGTTGCAGTCGCGAGGCCCAGGCGTGGGCCTTGACGATGACGGCCACTTCGACAGTGGGCACGTGCACGACGAACTCGACCAGGCTGCCGTCCAACAGGGTGGCGCCAACGTCAATCGTGATTGGCGGGATGGCGAGCGCGAGCCCGAGGCCGGGCACCGCGTCGAACGCACGGCCTCCGTGGGAGCTGCGTCGAAAACGACCGTCGAAGGAGGGCACCAGCAAGTCGACGGACAGCTCGGGCGGCTCCTCGTCGGGCTCGGCGAGCTCGGGGACGGGACGGCTGTAGCTGTTGCCTGCCGTAGCGGCATAGCCGAGGGCGGTGAGTCGGTCGTGGAGGACGCCGGAGCCAGCCAGCGCGGTGGTGATCGCGGTGTCCGCGTCACGGGTGCGGCGGGCCGGGATGCCAGGTACCGGGAACGCGGTGAGCAGCAGGGCGGTCATCTGTCCGCCGACGATGCGCGCATCGTCCGCGTCGGTGACTGTCGCGACGTCCAACAAGGCGCGCAATGAGAGCTCATCGGCGCGGGAGGTGGCGACGAGTTCAGCGCGGCGTCTCAGCTCCACGAGGATCCCTTCAATGCGTGGCGGCGGAGCTCGTTTACCGCATCCTGGACGTCGCCACCGTTACCGCGGGCGAGGTCCCAGGCGGCCAGCAATGGGTCGACGTAGCGATGGTCCGATCGTTCGCGGGAGAGCGCGAGAACGGTCGGGTCTTTCGCGACGCGCAGCTCGACGGTCGCCTCCGTCGAGCGCACCTGTGCGAAGCCACGGCGCTCGAGCCAGGGTTGTCCGGTCACATAGGCGATGATGCGGGTCGGACGGCGCCAAGGCGCGTAGAAGTCGGCCGCGGCATCCCCTGACAAGGCCACTGGTTCGTCGACTGTCGCCTCCGCCAGCCGGGTCAGCTGCGCGGCGATGTCACCGGTCGCGGTCCAGAAGCTGGCGAGCCCTCGAGGCCCCGGGTAGTCGGCCATGAAGCGGTCCCAGCATGCTGCTCGGTCGGCGGCACGCCATCCGTCCGGGGTGCGCTCCACGAGGGGTTCGAGGCGAGGGAGTTGCTTGCCGACAGCGACATGGGAGAGGCCGATGCGACGTGCGATCTCCGCCTGCGACAGCGGTGCGTCGACAAGTGTCAGCAGTCGCAGTGCACCCCAACGTGCCCAGCTCGTCCGACTGGACTCGGGCACCACTTCCGGGTGCCGTGCGGTGTGGTGGAGCGTGCCCTGGTAGCCGACGATGCCCTGATCAGTGGCGACGAAGTCGACGCGCTGGTCGCGGCGGGCCGCATCCCGCAACGCCGTCCCGGCTCGCGCGACGACGAACAGCAACCCGTCGGCACGTCCAGGCTTCAGCGCTTCTAGCGCTCGCTCCAGCTCCCGAGGGCTCGGCGAGTGTCGCAGGACGAGGACCTGACGGCGCGTCCAACGTCCATCCTCGCCCTGGATGTTGATGTCGGCGCTGCCGGTCACCCGAGCGTCGAGACCGGCGTCGAGCAATAGCTCGACGCCATTCGCACTCTCCACCGACATGTCTGTAACTTACCTAGATTTTTCCTATTTCGGTTACAGGCACGCGACGGCGGGACCGCACGGGACTCCTGCTCATCGACGTAGCGGCGCCCTCCGGTCGGGTTGGGAGCACCTTCGTGCGCGATGTCGTTGCACGCCCAAGCGAGATGCGCCGCGGCAGCCCTGCGCCAAGGTCGGAACGATGTGAGGACGATGACGCCAAGTCGCATGCCGTTTCGGGTCGTGCAGCGTGTTCGCACGAGAGGTCAGAAACCGACGCTGATCAGCCAAAAAATGGCGGAGACGGCGGGATTTGAACCCGCGGACCCCTCAAAGGGGTCTCCACCTTAGCAGGGTGGTGCACTCGACCGGACTATGCGACGTCTCCAAGTACGGCAGTCAGTCTAGCGGGCGCGGGGGCGCTCGCCGACTCCGGGCGGCAGGACGCTAGTTGTTGGCGACCGCGCAGGAGTACTGTGCGCCCGTCTGGCCGCTGACCCCGTTGAGCACCGGCAGTTCGGAGTTGTCGATCGGAGCGGGCGCGTCCGTCGCGGTGGGTGCGGGGTCCGCCGGCGCGTTCGGGTCGGCCTCGCTACCGCGACCGTCACCCACCTGGGAGAGCTGGAATGGGGCATCGGCCGCGACATAGGCGAGGAGCGGGTCTGCGGCGGCCCAGTTCGCGACCGCGTTGCCCCGGTCATTCGTCCCCGACGTCGGGAACTGCACGAAGGAGACCCGCTCGAGCGGCAGGTTCTTCAGCGTCAGCGCGATCGACACGAGCGTGTACGGGTCGGCGAAGCCGGAGGACAGCACCATGTTGTTGATCGCGATGTTCGCGAGGTTGAACAGCCGGCCGGGGTCGCTGAGCGTCCCGTCGTCCTTCACCTTGCGCAGCAGCGAGGAGAGGTAGACCTGCTGCGAGCTCACCCGCGACCAGTCGCTGCCATCACCGACACCGTGGCGGGTGCGGAGGAATGCGAGGGCCATGTCGCCCGCGAGCAGGTGCTCACCCGCGCTGGGCAGGTCGAGTCCCGAGTACGGGTCGAAGATGGGGCCATCGGTGCAGACCGACACCCCGCCGATCGCATCGGCGAGTGCGATGACCCCGGCGAAGGACACCTTGCCGGCGAAGTGGATCGGCAGGCCCGTCAGGTTCTCCACCGTCTGCACGACGCAGGCCAACCCACCGTCCGATCCCGCTTGCGAGTACGCGGTGTTGATCTTGTTGCGGTAGCCGAACCACCTCGCGCAGTCGGGCAGGTCGACCTCGAGGTCGCGAGGGAAGCTGATGACGGTCGCATTCGACTGGTCCTGCGCGACGTGGATGAGGATGTTGACGTCGTTGAGCTCGCCACCGTGGTCGCCGTCGGCGGTCTCCGCCATCCACGTGCCCTCGCGGGAGTCCGTCCCCACCACGAGGATGTTGAACCCGCCGTCGATCGCGCCGACATCCGAGTACACCTGGTGCGTCTCGGAGAGGACCTGCACATTCTCCTGGAGGCGCTGGTTGAAGGAGTTGAAGAGCACGCCGCCGACCGCGGACGCGCTGACGAGCAGGACGGACATGACGCCCGCGACGAGGCCGATCACGGCGGGCGCGGCGGAGCGGCGGCGCTGCTTCGCATGTCGCGGCGTCACAGGCTGGCGACGTGGCGCGCGCGCGACCTCGACGTCCTGGCCGCTAAGCGGGGCGGGCGTCAGTTCGGTCATGGCGTCTCCTCGGGCGTCGATGGCGGGCGCCACGACACGAATGCGGTCCCCGACCGCCCCGACAGCGTAGCGGCCGCGACTGCCTGACGGCTGACAAATCGCCCCGAGAACCTGGCAGACCAGTCGGCGGAGAGTGTGGGATTCGAACCCACGGGTGATTGCTCACCACCAGTTTTCAAGACTGGATCCTTCGGCCGCTCGGACAACTCTCCCCTGCGCGAGTCGCGCGGGGCCACAGTCTAACGACGCGGCGTCCCTCGCGCATTCGTCGCACCCGACTCGCCTACGGCAGCGAGTCGAGGACGGGCACGAGGCCGCCCTCGTCGACGGGGGCCGTTACCTCCGTCGCGGCGGCCTTCACCTCGTCGGGCGCCTGGCCCATCGCGACGGCCCGGCCCTTAATGGCGGCCCAGCGGAACATGTCGATGTCGTTGCGCCCGTCACCGACGACGAGCACGCGGTCGAGCTCGCCACCGAGCCAGCGGCGGACACGCTCGAGCGCCGTCGCCTTGTTCACCCCGTGCGGCGCGATGTCAAGCCACGAGGTCCAGCCGACGGCGTACGAGACCTGGTGGAGGCCCATGCCCTCGACGATGGATAGGAAGTCGTCGATCTCGTGGTCGGGCGACACGACGACGACGCGGGTCGCCTCCTGCCCGAGCAGCTCGCCGAAGGGCACCTCGCGCGCATTCGTGAGGTCCCAGTCGACCATGCCCGCCGTGTAGAGGCGGGACGTGTCGGGCAGCTCGACCATGAAGCGTCCGTCGGGCAGGCTCGTGCGGATGTGGACAAGCACGGCGCTGGGGTCGAAGGTCTCGACGTGAGCGCGCACGTAGTCCGGCTCGCCCTCCCCCTCGAAGACGTCGCCCATGCGGCGCATGATGACGGCGCCGTTCGCGCAGACGACGTACTCCGGCGTGATGCCGAGCGCGCGGAGGATCGGCTCGGTCGTGTGCCAGGAGCGGCCGGTCGCGAGCGTCACCTCGTGGCCCCTCGCCCGTGCGCGGTGCACCGCGTCGATGACGACCTGATCGAGGGTCTCGTCCTCGTGGATCGTCGTCCCGTCGATGTCGAGGGCCACCACCCAGGCACCAGGGCCGATGATTGACGCCGCGGGCATGGCGTCCGACTGCGCGCTCACGACGCGAGCGGAATGACATCCACCCCGAGATGCGGCTGCAGCGCCGCCGGGACGCGCACCGAGCCGTCCGCCTGCTGGTGCGTCTCGAGGATCGCGACGAGCCAGCGCGTCGTCGCGAGCGTGCCGTTCAGGGTCGCGACCGGCTGCGTCTTGCCATCCGCACCGCGGAACCGCGTGTTCAGGCGCCGCGCCTGGAACGTCGTGCAGTTGCTCGTCGAGGTGAGCTCGCGGTAGGTGCCCTGCGTCGGCACCCACGCCTCGATGTCGTATTTGCGGGCGGCGGACGAGCCGAGGTCACCGGCGGCGACATCGATGACCCGGTAGCTCAGCTCGCAGGCCTGCAGCATGCGCTCCTGCAGCTCGAGGAGCCGCAGGTGCTCGGCCTCCGCTTGGTCCGGGTGCGTGGTGCTGAACATCTCGAGCTTGTGGAACTGGTGCACCCGGAGGATGCCCCGGTTGTCCTTCCCGGCCGCGCCCGCCTCGCGCCGGTAGCAGGCCGACCAGCCCGCGTACCGGATCGGCTCCGACACGTCGAGGATCTCGTCCGCGTGGTAGCCCGCGAGCGCGACCTCGCTCGTGCCGGTCAGGTAGAGGTCGTCGGCGGGGAGGTAGTAGATCTCGTCGGCATGTGCGCCAAGGAAGCCGGTGCCGCGCATGACCTCCGGCTTGACGAGTGTCGGGGTGATGAGCGGGGTGAAGCCCGCCTCGAGGGCGACCCCGAGCCCGAGCTGCATGAGCGCGAGCTCGAGCCGCGCCCCCCAGCCGCGGAGAAAGTAGAAGCGTGATCCCGACACCTTCGTGCCGCGGGCGATGTCGATCGAGCGGGTGAGCTCACCGATCTCCGCGTGGTCCCGCGCCTCGAAGTCGAAGGCGGCCGGCGCCCCGACCTCGCGGATGAGCGCCCAGTTGTCCTCACCGCCGGCCGGCACGCCCTCGATGACGAGGTTGCCGATCCCCGCCGCGAGCGCGTCGAAGGCCGCCTCGGCATCCCGCGAGGCCTGCTCGGCCGCCTTGACGCGCGCAGCCAGGTCCTGCGCGGCGGCGACGAGGGATGCCTTCTCTTCCTTCGGAGCGGCCGCGACCAGCTTGGAATGCGCATTCTGCTCCGCGCGGAGCGTCTCGAATGCGGTGAGCGCGGTCCGACGGGCGGCGTCGGCGGTGAGCGTCTCGTCGACGAGCTCGACGGACTCACCGCGCGCGGCCTGCGAGGCGCGCACCCGCTCGGGCTCGGTGCGGAGGACGGCGAGATCGATCACCACTCCAGCCTAGGCCGCCGCCGGAAGGGGGGCGCTAAGGTGAGCGTGTGCCGAGGATGGCGATCATCTACCACCCGGAGAAGGTGCGCCTGCCCGCATTCATCCGCTCCGTCGAGCGGGCGCGGACGGTCGGCTGGGACCCGGAGCTATGGCTCGAGACGACCCCGGAGGACGCGGGCGAGGGGCTCGCGGCGCAGGCCCTCGAGGCCGGGGTCGACCTCGTCGCCGCGGCGGGCGGTGACGGGACGGTCCGCGCAGTGGCGAGCGTGCTGCGCGGCACGGGGGTGCCGCTCGTGCTCCTGCCACAGGGGACCGGCAATGTGTTCGCGCGCAACCTCGGCCTCCCGGTCGGCACGATCGGCGCGCTCGACGCACAGCTCGCCACCGCCTACACGGGCCGTGACCGGGAGGTCGATGTCGGCCTCGTCACGCTCGCGCGCGAGACGGGCGAGCGTGAGGAGCACATCTTCCTCATCATGGCGGGGATGGGGCTCGACGCCGCGATGATCCAGCACACGAGGCCGGAACTCAAGAAGGCGGTCGGCTGGGTCGCCTACCTCGACGGCATCGCGCGCTCGATCCCGGGCGCGCAGCCGTTCCGCATCACCTATCGCGTCGACGACCGGCCGAGCCGATCGATGGTCGCCCACAGCATCGCGGCGGCGAACTGCGGCACCGTCCCGGGCGGACTCAAGATGCTGCCGAATGCGGAGCCCGACGACGGGCTCCTCGAACTCGCGGCGATCCGGCCGCGGGGTGCGTTCGGCTGGCTGCGGATCTGGAACACCTTCGTCATCGACAACGGGATCCTCCGCCGAACCGGCATCGGCCGCCGGATCGCCGACTGGCGCTCGCAGTACGTCCGTGACGTGGTCTATCGCCAGGCCCGCTCGGCGTCGCTGCAGGCCGACCGGCCGGTCGCCTTCCAGATCGACGGCGAGGACGGTGGCGACGTCGTCGCCGTCGACGTCTCGATCGACCCCGCCAGCCTCCTCGTCCGCGTCCCCTGAATGCGAGGACAATGGGCGGATGCACCCCCGAGCCGGTCAGCCCGCCCGCCAGGAGGACCTGGTCGACCTCGACGACCTCCTCGCGGCCTACGACGCCCTGACGCCGGACCCGGCCGTGCCCGGACAGGCGGTCGTCTTCGGCACGAGCGGACACCGGGGCTCGTCGCTCGACACCGCATTCAATGACGCGCACATCGCCGCCATCACCCAGGCGATCGTCGAGCACCGTGCGGCGGCCGGGATCGAGGGACCGCTGCTGATCGGTGCCGATCCGCACGCACTCTCGGCTCCCGCGCACCGCACCGCGCTCGAGGTCCTCACCGGCAACGGCGTCGACGTCCGGGTGGATGCCCGCGGCGGCTGGGTCCCGACCCCGGCGCTCAGCCGCGCCATCATCGCGATGAATGCGCGGGGCGCGGATCGCGGCCGCGCCGACGGCATCGTCATCACCCCGTCGCACAATCCGCCCCGTGACGGCGGTTTCAAGTACAACCCGCCGCACGGCGGGCCGGCCGACTCGGCGACGACGTCGCGGATCGCGGCACGGGCGAACGAGCTGCTCGCCGACGGCAACCGCGGTGTGCGGCGCGCCCGCGAGCTCGACCCGGGCACCTATGACTTCCTCGGCGAGTACGTCGACGCGCTGCCGGGCGCGATCGACGTCGAGGCGATCCGGCGCGCGGGCGTGCGGCTCGGCGCCGACCCGCTCGGCGGGGCGTCCGTCGCGTACTGGGCGGCGATCCGCGACCGGCTCGGGCTCGACGTGACGGTCCTGGGTGAGGCCGTCGACCCACGCTGGGCATTCATGCCGCTCGACTGGGACGGCCGCATCCGGATGGATCCGTCCTCCCCGCATGCGATGGCGGCCCTCGTCGCGCACGCCGCGGCCGGTCACCTCGACGTGCTGACCGGGAACGACGCGGACGCCGACCGGCACGGCATTGTCACGTCGGACGGCGGGCTCATGAACCCGAACCACTACCTCGCGGTCGCGATCGATCACCTCGGGCGCCACCGGCCGGGCTGGCCGAGGACCGCGGCGATCGGCAAGACGCTCGTGTCCTCGGCGATCATCGACCGGGTCGTCGGCGCGCTCGGCCGCGAGCTCGTGGAGGTGCCGGTCGGCTTCAAGTGGTTCGTCGATGGGCTCGCGGATGGCTCACTCGTCTTCGGCGGGGAAGAATCCGCGGGTGCCACATTCCTGCAGCGTGATGGCGGCGCGTGGACGACCGACAAGGACGGCATCCTGCTCGCGCTCCTCGCGGCGGAGGTGCTCGCCGTCTCCGGTGAGAGCCCGGCGGCCCGGTACCGCGCGCTGACCGCGGCGCATGGTGAGCCCGCCTACGCCCGCGTCGACGCACCCGCCTCGGCGACGGAGCGTGCCCGGCTCGGGCACCTGACCCCCGATGACGTCACCGCGACCGCGATCGCGGGGGAGCCGATCCGGCAGCGCCTCGCCCACGCCCCCGGCAACGGCGCGGCGATCGGCGGGCTCAAGGTGACGACCGACTCGGCGTGGTTCGCGGTGCGACCGAGCGGCACCGAGGACGTCATGAAGGTGTATGCGGAATCGTTCCGCGGGCCCGAGCACCTCGCGGTCGTCCTCGAGGAGGCGCAGGCCACCGTCGCCGCGGCGCTCCGGCACTGACGAGCTCCCCGCCCCACGTCACCGATACTCGGGTGCCGCCTCGAGCCCGTAGTACTCCTCGAGCGTCGCGATGCCGCGCTCGTGCATGTCGGTCGCGACCTCGACCCCCGTGTAGCGCATGTGCCACGGCTCGTAGGCGTAGCCGGTGATGTGCTCGGCGTCGCGCGGGTAGCGCACGATGAAGCCGTAGCGCCAGCCGTTGTCGGCGAGCCATTGCCCCGGCAGCATGTCGCCGAAGCAGTCCTGGATGAGACAGCCCCAGCCGACCGCGGCGACGTCGACGGTGAGCCCGGTCTGGTGCTCGCTGTGCCCCGGGTGCGCGCACGCACGCTCGGCCTGCGCGTAGCCGAGGTTCTCGACACAGCTGTTGTAGGTGTAGACCTGGTCGTCATAGCTGCGGTACGAGCTCTGCGCGAGCAGCTGCTCGCCGGTCTCCGCGGTGAACGCGGCGAACATGGTCGCGAGCGCCTCGGCGGTCACGGGGCGCATCTCCGGCGCGAAGCCGTACGGCACATCGGCCCAGACGATCTCCGGCGCATAGTCGAGCGGCTGGAGGGGGCGGAGCTTGTTGACGACGACCGTGATGCTGTTCGGGTCATCGATGCGCGCCCGATTCGAGCTCCGGATGACCTCCGCCGCCGCCGCGAGCGCACTCGTCACGATCTCCTCGACGTCCTCGGTCGCGGCCGCCGGCAGGGCATCGACGGCCGACTGGAGGGCCATGCGACTGTCGGCGCTCGCGTCCTGCCGGGCGTCGAGCAGCTCGGCGGCGCGGGTGGCCACCGCATTCGTGTAGTCGATGAATGCGGTGCCGAGCTCCGTCGCCGTCGCCTCGGCGCCCGCCGCCAGTCGACTCCGGTACGCGGTCGCGGGACGCAGCAGGTCCGCGCCGGCGAGGAGTTCGGCCGGGCCCGCCCGCAGCTCCTCGTCGCTCAGCGCATCGGGGTCCTCGGCGGCGACGACGCCAGCGGCGCTCGACACCGGTGGCTGCGTCATCGACTGGAGGGCGTGATCCTTCGCGGTCGCGAGCGCCTGAGTCGCGGCGACGGGCACAGGCTCCCCGACGAGGGCGATGATGGGGTCGATGAGCGCGGCGATGCCGCTGACCGCGCCCCGCGCTTCGGCGAGGTCGGTGTCGGCCCGGTCGTAGTCGGCGCGCGCCGCGGCGAGCTCGTCAGCGGCGGCCTCATAGTCGCGGACCAGGTCGCGGCGCTCACTCCAGGCGGCGCCAAGGATCCCGGTCGTCACCGTGAGGATGATGGCGACGGCGGCGCCGGTGACGCCGAGGATCGTCTGTCGCCGGGTGGGGCGCGTCGGCTGCCCTGGCTCGGTCGCTCGGGTCGCTCGGGGCTGCGGCACGAGGTCGGTCACCGCGACAGCGTACCCGGCGGCTCAGTGACGAATCGGGACCACGACCGGGACACCGTCGATCTCGACGACTCGGACGGGGGTCTCATAGACGGCCCCGACGCGCTCCGCCGTGAGCACCTCGGCGGGGGCGCCGATGGCGATGAGTCGGCCCTCGTGCAGGAGCGCGATCCGGTCGGCATACGCGGCTGCGAGTGAGAGGTCGTGGAGGACGACGCCGACGGCGCGGCCGCCATCGGCCAGGCGGCGGGCGAGCAGCATGACCTGCTCCTGGTGCCCGAGGTCGAGCGCCGCGGTCGGCTCGTCGAGGAGCACGATGGAGGTGCGCTGCGCGAGCACGCGTGCGAGGGCGACCCTGGCGCGCTCCCCGCCAGACAGCTCGGTCGTGCGGCGCAGCGCAAACCGCGCCACGTCGGTTTCCGCCATCGACGCCTCGATGATCTCGTCGTCCCCGTCCGCCTCAGGCCGCCGAGCCCACGGGGCACGGCCCATCGCGACGATCTCGCGGACGAGGAAGGGGAAGGTCACGGTGTATTCCTGCGTGAGCACGGCGCGGCGGCGTGCCAGCTCCGCGTTGCTGTAGCTGCCGATGGGGCGACCATCGAGCTCGACCACGCCGACCTCCGGCACGAATTCACCGGCGAGCACTCCGAGCAGGCTCGACTTGCCGGCACCGTTGGGGCCGACGAGTGCGAGCACCTCGCCGCCGACGAGGTCGAGGTCGATTCCCTCGAGGACCGATCGGCCCCCGCGGCGCAGCGTGATGGCGCTGCCGCGGATCATGCCCAGCCTCCGGAGCGGCGGCGCTGGCGATACAGCAGCCAGAAGAAGAATGGCCCGCCGACGAGCGAGGTGAGCATCCCGATCGGCAGGTCGGCCCCAGTGACGAGAGTGCGGGCGAGCAGGTCCGCGACGGTGAGCAGCAGTGCGCCGCCGACGGCGCTCGCGAGGATGAGCCCCCGGTGGCCGGGCCCGATCATCATCCGGATGAGGTGCGGGACGACGAGTCCGACGAAGGAGATGATGCCGCAGAAGGCGACCGCCGCGCCCGTCAGCAGCGCGACGCCGACGATGGTGACGACGCGGAGCCGCTCGACGTCGACGCCGAGGTGCCGGGCGCCGCGCTCCCCGAGCGCGAGGAGGTCGTAGCGGCGGTGCTGAAGGAGCAGTCCGATCCCGGTGATGACCGTGATGGCGGCGACGATGCCGACCTCGGGCCAGCGGGAGCCGCTCATGCTGCCGAGCTGCCAGAAGACGATCTGCTCGCGGCTGCCACTGTCGGCGAGGAAGAGCATGAGTGCGAGGCCGGCGCCCGCGAAGGCATTGACCGCGATGCCGGTCAGCAGCAGGGTCACGACCTCGGTGCGGCCCTGAGACCGTGCGACGAGGTAGACGACGGCCGCGGCGCCGAGGGCGCCGAGGAAGGCGAAGACGGCCGTCGTCCAGATGCCAAAGCCGCTCAGGCCGAGCGCGATCGCGATGCCGGCCCCGAAGGCCGCACCGGCGGAAATGCCGACGACACCGGGCTCGGCGAGGGGGTTGCCGAACACGGCCTGCATGGCGACGCCGGCGACGGCAAGCGCCGCCCCGACGAGGAGGGTCAGCAGAATGCGGGGGAAGCGCACGACCTGGAGGGCCCCCTCAATCACGGGGTCGCCGGCCGGCAGCGGCACGCCGAGCGCGCGGAGGATGGTCTGACCGACCTCGGCCGGAGTGACGGGGAGCTGCCCGAGGAGGGCGGAGGCGAGGACGGCCCCGAGGAGCAGGACGGCCATCGCGACCACGACGATCGCGGCGCTGCGGGATCTCGTCATGGCACCCGGTGGATCCACGCGGGCGTGCTGAACTTGTCGGCGACGAGTCGCTCGGCGGCCGCGAGCTCCTCCGGCAGCAGCTCGTCCGGGACGAGACCGTGCCGGGCGCGGAAGGTGTCGATCATCCGCTCGACGATGGCCTCGCGGGGCAGGCCCGTCTGCGCCCGGAGCGGGTCGACGCGCTTCGCGGCCGAGACGATCCCCTTGTCGCTGAGCTTTTCCCGGCCGATGCGCAGCACCTCGGTGAGCTGCTCGCCGTCCATGTCGTACGACATCGTGACGTGGTGGAGCACCCCGCCCGAGGCGAGTCGCTTCTGCGCCGCCCCGCCGATCTTGCCGGCCGGGCTCGCGATGTCGTTGAGCGGCTGGTAGGTGGCCTCGATGCCGAGCGAGCGCAGCGCCTCGACTGCCCAGGCATCGAGGAAGGCGTAGGAGTCGGCGAAGCTCATGCCCTCGACGAGCGCGAGCGGCGCGTAGATCGAGTAGGTGATGATCGCGCCCGGCGACATGAGCATGGCGCCACCGCCGGAGATGCGCCGGACGACGTCGAAGCCGTGCTTAGCAGCGCCGTCGGGGTCGACCTCATTGCGCACGGACTGGAAGGAGCCGATGACGACGGCTGGCTCAGTCCAGTCCCAGATGCGCAGCGTCGGTGCGCGCAGCCCGGCGCCGACGCGCTCGGTGAGCACCTCGTCGAGCGCGAGCTGCGTGACGGGCGGCAGCGGCGGGCCGACGAGCAGCTGCCAGTCATAGTCGCGCCAGTCGGTCGCGGCGCGCAGCGCCCGGCGCACGGCGGTCGCGATGGCCTCGGGGGAGAATCCGAGGAGCACGGCGTCCGCGGGAAGCGCGGACCGCACGGCCGCCGCAAGTTGATCAGCGCTCGAGTCCGCTGGCATGCCGCTCAGCGCCCCGTCGATGGCCGTCAGCGCCTCGTCGGGCTCGAGGAAGAAGTCACCGGCGACCTGCACGTCAGCCAGCCGCCCATCGACGACGTCGAGGTCGACGACGACCAGCTTGCCGCCGGGGACCTTGTACTCGCCGTGCACCCGCCCAGCCTACGACCCGGGCGCGTCCGGCTCCTGGGGGATTCTCCCGTCGAGCCAGCCGATGAGGTCGGCGATGACCTCTTGCCGGTTCGTCTCGTTGTAGATCTCGTGGCGGGCGCCCGGGTAGACGATCGCCGTGACGTCGGTGAATCCGGAGCGCGTCGTGTAGGCGGCGGCAAGCTTGGCGACCGATCGTTCGCCGCCGAAGGGGTCGTCGGAGCCGACCTGGAGCAGCACCGGGACATCGCGCTGCGCGGCGAGCTCCCTCGCCGGGAGGCCGAGCAGCCGCATCGCGTCGAGCACGCCGAACAGCTTGATCGCCGACGCGGTGAACATGAGCGGGTCGGCCGCGGCCGCTGCGATGACCGCGGCGTCGCGACTCAGCCATTCGTAGTTCGGATCACCGAGCGCCCGGTGCCGCTTGTTGAGGTCACCGCTGTTCATGTCCCGCAGCGTGCGCAGCGCCGAGCCGGAGAGGACGACCGCGTCGTATGCCGCAGGCTGCATATTGAGCAGGAGTTGCGCGATGAGGGAGCCCCAGGAATGTCCGAGGAGTACGAACGGCAGTCCCGGGTTGGCGGCGCGGGCGAGCTCGCCGAAGGCACGGACCGCCTCGACGGTCGCGCGGTGGCCGCCCGGCCCGAGCCGGCCGAGCCGACCGTGATCACCGCCGTACTGTGCAAGTCCCGTCGCACCGTGCCCGCGGTGGTCGTCCGCCCACACGCTGTACCCCGCCGCGACGAGTGCCTGCGCGAGCTGCTCGTAGCGGAGGCGGTGCTCACCGAGGCCGTGCGCGAGCTGCACGACACCGCGCGGCTGGACGCGCTCCCACACGGAGTAGTGAATCGTGACGCCCTCGGCGTCGAGGAAGGTCGCGTCACTGCGGATCCGGCTCACGCCGCGAGCCTACGCTGGGGCGGCGCCGCCCGAGGCACGGGCGCGCGCTAGAGTTGCGCCCCATGGTCAAGCGCCACTTCCCGGACCCTCGCAACGTGCTCGAGCTGCTGCCGCGACCACAGCGCGTGCGCGACGGTCTGCCACGACGCATTCGTAGCGCGCTCACGATCGAGGACCTACGGGCGGTGGCGCAGCGACGGACGCCGCGCGCCGCATTCGACTACACCGATGGCGCTGCCGATCAGGAGATCTCGATCGCGCGGGCCCGGCAGGCGTATCAGGACATCGAGTTCCACCCGAACGTGCTGCGGGACGTCAGCCACGCTGACACGACGACGAACATCCTCGGCGCCCCCGCCGCGCTCCCCTTCGGCATCGCGCCGACCGGCTTCACGCGGCTCATGCAGACCGAGGGCGAGTCAGCGGGCGCGGCCGCCGCCGCGGCCGCGAGCATCCCCTTCGGCCTCTCGACCCTCGGCACGACCTCGATCGAGGGGGTGCGGGAGGCGGCGCCGGACGGTCGACTGTGGTTCCAGCTCTATGTCATGCGCAACCGCGAGGTCTCCTGGGAGCTGCTCGAGCGGGCCACGGCGAGCGGCTACGACGCCCTGCTCTTCACCGTCGATTGCTCGGTCTCCGGGCTGCGCCTGCGGGACAAGCGCAACGGCTTCGCGATTCCGCCGACCCTCACGGCGAAGACCGTCCTCGACGCGATCCCGCGGCCCTGGTGGTGGTGGGACTTCCTCACGACACCACAGCTCGAGTTCGCCTCGCTCACCTCGATCGGCAGCAACGTCTCCGAGGTGCTCGACGCGGCCATCGACCCGAGCGTCGACTTCGACGACCTCGCCGAGGTCCGGCGGCGGTGGCCCGGCAAGCTCGTCGTCAAGGGCGTGCAGACGGTCGAGGATGCGCAGCGGCTCGCGGGGCTCGGGGTCGATGGCATCGTGCTCTCCAGTCACGGTGGGCGCCAGCTCGACCGCGCACCGGTGCCATTCCACCTGCTGCCGTCGGTCGCGCGCGAAGTCGGCAACGACCTTGAGATCATCATCGACACGGGCATCATGCACGGCTCAGACATCGTCGCCGCGCTCGCCCTCGGCGCCGACTTCGCGCTCGTCGGCCGCGCCTACCTCTATGGGCTCATGGCCGGTGGCCGCGCGGGGGTCGACCGGACGATCGCGATCCTGCGCGACCAGGTGCTGCGCACCATGAAGCTCCTCGGGGTCACGAGCACCCAGGAACTCGGCCCACAGCACGTCACCCAGCTCCAGCGCCTCGCCCCTCGCTGACGTCCCGGCTCCGGGTGCGTCGGCGGGCCTGCCCAAGGGGACATGGGCAGCTAGGCGGGGAGCTCCTCGTCAGCGGTCGGCTGGATGACGCGGAGGGTCGCGGTGTCGAGTGGCGGCTCTCGGCGGATGGCGAGCCAGCGGACGAGCCCGGTCAGGCCGGCGAGGAGGCCCGCGGTCGCGCCGAGCGCGAGCGCCATGCGGGCGCCATACGCGTCGGCCACCCAGCCGACGATCGGGGCGCCGACGAAGGTGCCGCCCATGAGGAGTGCGAGGTAGATCGCAAGCACGCGACCACGCAGCGTCGGGTGCGTCGTCGTCTGGACGTAGCCGTTCGCCGTCGTCAGCATCGTCACGGTACCGAACCCTGCGATGATGCAGGTCGCGGCATACCACCAGTAGCCGGGTGAGACGACGCCCGCAACCATCGCGACACCGAAGATGAATGCGGCGATGACGATCCAGTGCAGCGACGCCTTGTCCCGGCGGGCGGCGGCGAGCGAGCCGGCGAGCGCGCCGATCGCGAGGATCGAGGTGAGCAGCCCGTAGGCGTCCGCGTCGAGCCCGAACTCGAGGGTCATCGTCGAGGCGAAGATCGGGAAGTTCATGCCGAACGCGCCCATCAAGAAGACCATGACGAAGAGGACGACGAGGTCGGGACGCTTCCCGAGGTAGCGGAACCCGTCCGAGACGCGCTGCACCCCGACCGGCCGCTCGCGCGGCACGAGCTCGTCGCGCCGGATGATGATGAGGACGACGAGCATGGCGATGTAGCTCACCGCGTTGGCGATGAAGACCCAGCCCGAGCCGATGATGATGATGGCGACCCCGGCGACGGCGGGACCGATGAGCCGGGCGACGTTGAACGAAGCCGAGTTGAGGGCGATCGCGTTCGGCGCGTCCACGCGCGGCACGACATCGGAGACGAAGGCCTGGCGCGCGGGAGAATCGAAGGCCATGATGATGCCGAGCATGAGGCAGAAGGCATACATGAGCCAGATGTCCATTGCGCCGAGGAGCATGAGGATGCCGATCGCCGTGGCGGTCAGCGCGAGCGCGGTCTGCGTCACGCCGAGGAGCCACTGCCGATCGAAGTGGTCGGCGGCCCAGCCGCTGATCGGCACGAGCACGAGCGGCGGGCCGAACTGCAAGGCGAGTGCGATGCCCATCGCCGCCGCATCGTTGTTCGTGAGCTCCGTCAGCACGACCCAGCTCATCGCGGTCGACTGCATCCACTGGCCGATGTTCGAGATCAGGGCGCCGAAAAACAGTGAACGATAGTTGACCAAACGCAATGACCGGAACATTGGTACCCATCATCGCACCGGATTCGTCTAGCATCGATCGGCTCCGCACAACGATGGGAACGACGATGACCGAGACCCCCGATCCCCCCACGGCGGCGGGGACCGAACCACGCGTGCAGCGACGCTGGCAGCGCGACATCACCATCTTCTTGACGGGGCAGATGGTGTCGCTGTTCGGCTCGATGCTCGTGCAGTACGCCATCATGTGGCACCTCGCCCTCTTGACGAAGTCCGGGCTCGTGCTGACGCTCTCGATCGTCTTCGGCATGCTCCCGCAGGCGATCGTGTCGATCTTCGGCGGCGTCTGGGCGGACCGGATGAACCGCAAGGTGCTCATCATCCTTGCCGACAGCTCCATCGCCGTCTCCACCCTCGTGCTCGCCGTCGTCATGCTCAGCGGCTACGAGGAGCTCTGGCTCATCTACCTGACGCTCGCCATCCGGTCGTTCGGCGCCGGGATCCAGCAGCCCGCCGTCGCGGCGCTCCTGCCGCAGCTCGTGCCCGGTGACCAGCTGCTCCGCTTCAACGGACTCTTCCAATCCGCCCAGGCCGGCATGATGCTCGTCGCCCCGCCCGTCGCGGCCGCCGTGTACGCCTCCATGAGCATCATCGCGATCTTCTTCATCGACGCCATCACGGCAGCGATCGGCATCGCCTTGCTGCTGAGCATCGCGGTGCCGACGATTCGTGCCATCGACACACAGCGCGGCTACTTCACCGACCTCGTCGAAGGCGTGCGTTACACGTTCCGCCACCGGCTCGTGCGCTGGGTCCTCCTGCTGCTGACGATCGTCATGCTGCTCGGCGCGGCCCCCTCGTACCTCACGCCGCTCATGATCGTGCGCACCTTCGGCGAGGACGTCTGGCTGCTCACCGTCAGCGAGGTCGCCTTCGCGGTCGGCATGCTCGTCGCCGGCGGGGTCGTCGCCGCGATCGGCCCGCGGATCACCCGGCCGGTCGTCCTCGCCGTCGCCATGACGGCGCTCTTCGGCGGGCTGAACATCGCGCTCGGGCTGTCCCCGACGATCTGGATCTTCGCCGCATTCATGCTGCTCGCCGGCGCGGCCATCCCGCTCATGTCGACGCCGCTGACGACCCTGCTCCAGCTGCGCGTCGAGCCGCAGCTGCACGGCCGGGTCTTCGGGCTCGTCGGCGTCGTCATGAGCGTCGCGATGCCGGTCGGCATAGTGGTCCTCGGGCCGCTGTCGGACGTCGTGCAGGTCGAGACGCTCCTCATCGTCGCGGGGGCGATCACCTTCATCGCGGTCGCCGCCGTGTCGCTCATGCCCGCGGGCCGCGGCGCGATCCGGGAGCGGATCGACGCCGCGGAGGCCGCCGCCCTCGGCGGTGACGCGATCCTGCCGACGATGACGGGACCCGTCGAGGTGCCACGACCGGGCGACACCGACTGAGGCTCAGCTCGGCAGCGGGCCGAGCAGTGCGGCAGCGACCGTCTCGTGCACGGACTCAGTGTCACTCGGGTGGTAGATCCCGGCGAGCACGTCACGCTGGAGCCGGGACAGCTCGGTCGTCGCCGTGTAGCCGGCACCGCCCGCGCACCGCAGCGCCTGGTCGACGACCGTGCGGGCCGTCTCGGTCGCGCGGTGCTTCGCCCCCACGAGGTCGCGGAACCACCGGTCGCCGCGGTCGGCGAGCCCGTCCACGTCGGCCGCGAGTGCCTCGAGCTCGGGGGCGATCGGGTCGAGCGCGAGCGCCATGTCGGCGATCCGCCACCGCAGGTCCGGATTCTCCGCGTACGGCCGACCCGTGCGCTGGCTGCGGCGACGCTGGACCGCCTCGACCGCGAGCTCGAGGGCGCGGTCGCCAATGCCGGCGTACACGGCGGCAATGCCGAGGAGGAAATTCGTGAAGATGCCAAAGATGAAGGGATCCGCATTCGGCCCCACCGGGAGGAATCGCGACACCCGCTCATCGGGGACGACCGCGCCATCGAGCACGGTGCTGCGCGACTGCGAGGCCCGCATCCCGAGCGGGTTCCAGTCATCGAGGGTCGTGACGCCCTCGGGGTCGACGCCGGGCTCCGCGCGGTGGACGAAGCCGTGCACGAGTCGCGGCCCGTCCTCCGTGCCGTCTCCCGCGTCCTGTCGCCCGAACACCCCGAGCCACGTCCACGCCGGGGCGAGCGAGGTGAAGATCTTCGTGCCGGTGAATGCGTAGCCGCCGTCGACGCGGTCGGCTCGCGTCCGCGAGTCCCAGAGCACCGAGTCGTTGCCCGCCTCGGAGATCCCGAACGCGAACACCTCACCGGCATCGGCGGCATCGAGCACCCAGCGCAGGGACTCGTCGCCCCGCTCGGCGAGCACGCGGGCGACGCCGACCCACACGAGATGCATGTTGATCGCGAGCGCGGTCGCGGGCGCGTACGCAGCAAGGCGCCGCTGGTCGCGCAGCACCTCGGCCAGGGGCCGCGGTTTCAGGTAGCCCGCCGCTCGGAGGTCAGCGAGATCCTCATCGGGGAAGGTGTTCTCGCGGTCGTAGCCAGCCGCTCGCTCGCGCATGCGCTGGAGGGTCGCGTCGGTGAGTGCCATGGACCCATTGTCCACGCACCGTCCAAGCGCCCGGCGAGTGGGAACTGCAGGCGGGGAGCCGGACTCAGCCGAGGCGGGCCCGAATCGCCGGGATCACCTCGCGGTCGAAGAGGTCGATCGAGTGGAGCGCGGCATCGGCCGGGAGATCCCCCCAGCCGAAGGCCCCCGCGAGGTAGTTGACCCCGGTCTCCTCGATGAGCGAGCCTGCCTGCTCGGCGACGGACGCCGGCGAGCCGACAAAGGCGAGCCGCTGATCGACGAGCTCCCGGAGATCGGGCTTCGGCGGCTGCGGCATGCCGAGCTTCTCCCAGAGCCAGACGAAGTTCGCATAGTGCGCAGTGAAGGCCGGGCCAGCGATGGCGAAGGCCTCCTCGTCGGTGTCGGCGACGAAGACGTGCCGGAGGACGCCGAACCGCGGGTGCGTGCCGTCGTGATCGACCCGAGCCCGCGTCTCGAAGAAGAGGTCGCGGTGCTCCCGGATGACCGGGATCGGCGGTGAGTAGAAGGCGAAGCCGAAGATCGTGTTCTGCCCGTGCTCCGCCGCCTTGATGATCGACGGCGGCTTCGCGGACGGGTACCACTGTGTGAACTCGCGGTCGGCGGTAACGACGAGATCGACCTGCTCACCGGTGACGGGCGAGTTGAACACGCCTGTGGCAAGCGCCTCGAAGATGGCGGGCACAAATGACTCGTATCGCTGCAACATGTCCTCCGGCGAGAAACCGTAGAACTTCGCCTCGTGCGGCGCCGAGCCTTTCCCGATACC
>Ga0182742_1000396_pt1 | contig 70845 bp, 63 predicted proteins | sample eDN5th37CBELigMG_FD_128880 | JGI IMG/M metagenome (GOLD analysis project Ga0182742, IMG submission 128880) | Enriched Miracle-Growth compost microbial communities from Emeryville, California, USA - eDNA 5th pass 37_C BE-Lig MG (version 2)... ...
AAGGTAAATAATAACTTCGAATCAACAAGAAAAACCATGAAGGGATGTACGGTTCGAATGACGAAAATTGGAATATTAGTGGGCAGTTTGCGTAAAGAGTCTTTGTCAAGAAAGCTGGCAGCAAGTGTCAAGCAGTTTTTTCCAGAAGGCTATCAGGCAGAATTCATAGAAATTGGGAAGCTGCCTTTATATAATCAAGATTTAGATGATGAAAAAAATGTTCCGGAAGAATATACAGTCTTCCGAAATAAAATTAAGGAAATGGACGGGATTTTGTTTGTCACGCCAGAATATAATCGTTCCATTCCAGCCGTTTTAAAAAATGCCTTAGACGTTGCTTCCCGGCCATATGGAGATAGCGCATGGAATGGGAAACCGGCAGCTATTATCAGCCAATCTCCAGGCGGTTTGGGTGGATTTGGCGCAAACCACCACTTACGACAAGTGCTCACATGCTTAAATATGCCAATTGTTCAGCAGCCTGAAGTTTACCTCGGAAACATTCAAAATGTTATGGATGATCATGGGAATCTAAAAAATGAAGGAACAGCGAAATTTTTACAATCCCTTATCGATACGTTTGTCGATTTAATTCGGAGATATCAAGCTTAAGTAAAATATGACGAGATGCCTGCAGAGGATTGCAAGCATCTTTTTTTATGGAGATAGGCAAATAGGTGGAGAAATTATGATTTCTGATTTCTGTATAGCCTTCATCATGGATATATTTACTTATTTTTCCATAAAAGGAAGGTTTTATTGCGTTAATTGAAGAAATAGCTATCCACAAAAGTGTGAAGCGAGGTTGATTGAATGAAGAGGATGATCGTATTTACTCTATGTTTATTCATAATTTCAGGATGCAGTAATAGCACCCAATCCACGATACAAGCTGAAAAGGAGAATCACAGCCATGATGAGGAAACGGTAGATCCAAGTACCACTAAGGACTACAGCGATTTTGATGCAGTCAAAGATGCCGCAATAAAGGAAGCTGAATTCGCAGAGGATCTTACTGAAGAGGAACTAGCTTTTGCCAAAAAAATTCGGCCGCTCCATTTTGATTTAAAAACCATGATTCTTCGTATGTCTGGTACAGGGGTTTTATTTTTAACCGGGGAAACTGATGAAGCAGCTGTAAAAAATATTATTGCTGAAGCTGATGAAAAACTTTCTTTCGTGGAATCTGAGCTGAGTAAAATCGAGCCTCCTAAATCGATGGAGTATGTGATGTTAGCGTACAACGAGGCTATACCTAAATATCAGCAGTCCATACAGCTGTTCAGCCAGTATTTCGAAACCAATAAAAAAGAGTACTTAACCCAATATAGCGAGCTAACCAACAAAGCAAACGCAGATATAAAAAAAGTGATTTTTGACATGTGGAGTGATGAGTTAAGTCCTCCAAATTAATCTGAAGGTTAGGGGAAAAAATAGATAAAAAACGAAAAAGGAGGTAAAAGGATTGGACCTAACCGAAACTTTAAACAATCAAGGAGGAGAATGATGAAGAGAATTACCATGGTTATTACACTTGCATTAACCTTACTGCTGGGAAGTGCAGTATCAGCGTCTGCCGCAAAAAAAGAGAATTATAGTATTAAATTGTTAGAATATGGCGGGATTGAAGGTTATCCAAAGTCTGGACTGGTCTATGGAGCACACAACCAGGGTACTACCTATCTGCCTTTCTTCTATAATTTAATTCAAAGCAAAGATCAGAATATTCTTTTTGATATTGGTTTCCGAGATGATCAAGAAGATAAACAAAAAGATTGGGTGAAACTATTTAACGTTTCCAAATCTACAATGGAAGGGCCAGAAGAAATCCTAAATAAAGTGAATTTAACACCAAATGATATTGATAAAATTATTTTAAGCCACCTGCATTATGACCACGCGGGAAATATTGATAAATTTCCAAACGCACAATTTTACGTTCAAAAAGAGGAGTTAGACGGCTGGGTTACTTCTTTATCCCTGCCTGATAAGGTTCGAGAATGGGTATGGCTTGCAACAGATATCGATCATATTAACGATTTATTACTAGCTTCTTCAGAAAAAAGGGTGACACTTGTTAAAGATGATAACTTTGAGGTGGCAAAAGGGATAAAGGTTCATGCAGCTAAAGGCCATACGTTTGGTACGCAAGCATTAACGGTTGAAACAAAAAAGGGTATGTATGCACTGGCCCAAGATGTTGTGTATACCTATGAAAATGCAACAGATTATAAACCGCTTGGCCTTGGTTTGGATAACCTTGAACAGCTTAATTCCATTCATAAAGTAAACAATCTTGTTAATGGAGATATTAACCGAATCATTCCTGGACACGATATCGCTGTATTTGATAAATACCCGACTAAAAAGGTTGGCAAAAACAGAATTGTAACTATTGTAGATTAAGCTGAAGAGCTGGAGACTTTTGTTTCCAGTTCTTTTTATTTCTCTGCGAAAATGGTGTCATTTTTAGCAGAAAAAAAATGATTGTTTAATATTATCAAAAATGATAATATTACATTAAATGATAACGGAAGGGGTAAATTTCCTAATTGATTAAAATAGAAACGGTTCTCCATCCTGTTCGTTTTCGTATCATTCAAAAGTTTATTGATGGGCAGAGTAAAACAGCGAAAATGCTGGGTAAAGAACTAAAAGATATTCCGCAGGCTACTTTATACAGACAGCTAGATACTCTTGTAAAAGCAGATGTTTTAGTGGTTACCGAAGAAAACCAAATTCGCGGAACGGTGGAAAAGGTTTATACCTTAAATATTTCAGCTGCCAGCATGTCTAACAAAGATATAAAGGGACTTTCTAAGGAAGAACATCTCCAATATTTCTTAGTTTTTACTGCACAGCTTATGCAGAACTTTGAAGCCTATCTTCAAAGCGGAGAGGTTGATTTTCAGAGAGATGGGGTCGGTTACAGACAAACAGCCCTTCATCTTACTGATGAAGAATTTATGGGTTTTATAAAAGATATGGCGAAGGTGTATGAAAAATATGCCAAAAATTCCCCTTCACCAGATCGGAACAAAAGAATGATTTCCAATATTATCATTCCTGAGAGGGAAAGGGGAACAGAACATGAATAATAGCCAAGAAATAACAGTTCAATCGGCTTTTCCATTGAGCGGCACATTAACAATTCCTAGTGAGGCAAGGACCGCTCACCCTGCAGTGTTAATCATTTCAGGGTCTGGTAAAGGGGACCGAGATGGGAATTTAAAGAATTTGCAGATGAATATGTACAAAGATTTAGCAGAATTTTTAACAGGCAAGGGGTTTGTTACTTTTCGCTATGATAAGCGAGGAACCTACCAAAGCGGCGGTAACTTTTTAGAGGCAGGTTTAAATGATTTAATTGAAGATGCAGCAGCATGTGTGAAGTTCTTACAATCTCATCCATCGGTTAACAGTGACCAAGTTCTTATTTTAGGACATAGTGAAGGTGCACTTATTGCACCAGCTGTATGCAAAAAAGTACCAGTTTCCGGCTTGATTTTACTGGCTGGAGGTGCCAAATCATCAAAAGAGCTGTCAGATTGGCAAAAAGCGATGGCCTATGTTGAAATGGATCACGCAAAAGGGTTCAAAGGCTGGTTATTTAGAGTGCTAAATGCTACTGAAAAAGCAAAGAAGCAAGACAAAAAAATCTTTGAAAAAATTGTTGCCACTGAACAATCTGTCATGAGAGTGCAGGGGATAAAAATCAATGCCAAATATTTAAGAGAGACGATGGCTTACAATACAGCTGATTATTTACAAGAGGTGGAATGTCCTGTCTTAGCGATTACTGGGGATAAAGATGTCCAGGTCCCGCCAGAGGATGTTAAGCTGATCGCCGAATTGGTCCGTGGAGAGGCAGAGTGGCATATTATCCCTCAGATGAATCATCTTATGCGGAAATATGAAGGCAATCATACCATGCTTGGTCTTATGAAGGAATATAAAACCCTGGCAGATCAGCCGCTTGATCAGGATATGCTTGATAAAATAGAGGAATGGCTGGAGAAATATTATAAATAGATACTGCTGTAACTCTTAAATAAAAAAATATAAGGAAGCTGCTTAAAATGCAGATTCCTTATATTTTTTTTGCTTTGTTTTAATATTAGGTGCTTGCCTAAGAAAAGATGCAATTAGCCAGGAGACGATAGCTGTAATGGGTATGAGCTCGAAAGGCAGGATCATTGGCAAAAAGGGTGAATACCGTATCGTTTACTTGATGGGTAAAGGCAAGAATTTGGCTCTTTGCTTTTTCATGACCAGGCCACCATCCTGATACGAAGAAATCATTATCTGAGCTAAAGGTGGCTAATACTTCAGCACCTGCAGGTACAGAAGTAATCCATACTCCTGATGTTACATAAAAAAGCTCGTTCGACGAATAGCCAGAGGTCAGAAGATGGCTATTGAGTTTCGCTTTTACTAATCCTTCGTGGTCATTCTTTGTGTAATCATAATGATATCCTGGTAATAGCCCGCTTTTTTTAACTGCACTTAGTGCAGATAATCCAATCCCCACATATCTTTTTCCAGATAAATTGGTTTCATTTAAGCTGCTGCTGTCACTGATGATCACATCTGCTTCCTTTTGCTTGACCATGTCAAAGCCAAGCTCTTTTATGACATATTTCAAAAAATCAGATCCTGAAACCGCTGCTTTTGGCCGCTTAAGCTTGGCTGTTTTTACAAGAATAGCATCGTCTAAAGGCTTTGCCTGGATAAAGTAGTTTTTGCTAAATGTCTGCAAATCCTCCGTTCGGACAATAAAGTCGCCTCTGTTTACTCCACCTTTAGTTTCAGTGGCCTTCTCTACAGTTACCCCCTTTTTCAGAAGTTCATTAACGATTTTGATGGTGTCATTATTGGTATTGGACAATACTTGAAGCCGGGTATTTGCGGTAATCTTTCCTGCTGGTGTCGCTGCTGTCTTGACTTTGATGACATTTTTACCAATGGCACGATCTTCACGAATTTCAAGTACGGTAAAACCTCTTAGATCCGGGAAATTAACAACAATGGAATCGTACATCTTTTTCCAGTCTGAAATATTATCACCTTTATATAGCATTGCGTTTGCCACACCACGTTTTGCCTGTTTCATTGGAATCAAAAATGTTCCTTTAGAATAAATAGTTCCGTTTACTTTTATTTTTTTCGTAGTTTTTAAAACCTTAACACCATTTCGAAGCAGATATTGCACCATTTTATAGGCTTCCAGTTTATTTTTTTGTGCAGTGCCGATCGGGATCAAATAGTAATCGGGAAAGAAATTCTTATAGCCTTTTCGTATGCGCCCAATGGATTTTCCTGAAGAATTGACAAGATATTTGTCTACTGCATCGTTGTCCTCGCCGGTTACGCCACGCTGAAAAATTTCAAGCTGTTTTTTATATAATTGATCTTTATTTTTTTTAATAAAATGGACAGCCCCTAGTCCAACGCCCACCATCGCGTTAAAGCCATCCTGACTTAGTGCAGGAATTTCAATAGTATGGCCGAGCGAACCGTGCAGCATGGCATACATAGGGGTATAGCCGACTGACATATCGTCCCAGCCGCCTTCGTAATCGAGAGCTGGAATAGTGTATGATTTAAAGCCGGAGTTGCCTAAGCCTGCTTGGCCCATTGCATGGGCCTGTCTAATCATATTTTCGTATAGTAAATCGTATTCATAATTTGGATTGTGAGGGGGAGTTGCTGGTTCGATTAAAAAGCCGTTAATGTAACCATGCATATCCAAGAAGGAAAGGGGCGTCCACTTGGCAATTTCCTCAGTGACAAGGATGGATTCGGGCTGAGTTTGAAAATGGTTGTCACGGTTTAGGTCAATGCCATTTGCGTTTCTTCTAGTGTTTTTTACTCTTCCGTCAGGATTATTTGTAAACATGAAGAGGAGAATGATATCATCAAGGATTTCGTTCACATTAAGGTCTATAATTTCTTTTTGTCCATTTTGCCGAATGTTTTGAAAGGTAATCTTATCCATGAGGGCAAATTTTTTCAATAACTCAACTTGTGCGTCAGGACCTTCCACTTCATCGGGATGAATATTATTAAACCAAATAGGGACTTTATATTTGCCCATATGTCCATTTTTTAACTTCTCTAAAAGACTTCCAGGCTGCTCTAACGCAATTGGAAGTGTTTCATTTAAATATTTTTCTACAGCGGTTTCATCTTTTGCCAAAATAACAAAATGAAGGTCTCTTCCCTGAACAGATTTTCCAAGACTTTTGTATTTAAGATAACGGTTATTTCTTCGCTTTGCTTGCTTAAAGATTTCATCTATTTCGGGTTTTAGCTGATGATAGAAAAGGAACTCATCATAGACATTTAGTTTGACTGTTGCAGAGGCCTTTGTTTTTGATTCTGGGTCAACCAATGCTAGTTCATAATTTCCGATAAACTTTTGATATTGCGAGCGAATCGTTCTGTTGGCAAGGCTTTCTCTGTTAAACAAAAGATCAAATTTTAAGACTGCCTTGATGGTTGTAGTTCCTTTAATTAAATGGGGTTTCTCGATAATTGTAATAAAAGGGTCACCATCAAAATTGGATTGGCCTGTCCACTTTTTCCATGCAGAAAGGCGCTTCCCGCCAAACTGAAACTCCAGCTTGTTTATGTCCACATTCTTCCCAAGATCCGCTTCAACCTCAACTATTCTTGCTTCAGTCAAAGACAATAAATTCTTGCTAACCTTTAGACTCACCATATTACATTCATCCCTGCATAATATCCTTTCATAAAATATCTCCTAACCATAAAATCATATTATTCAAACATTATATTCAACAATAAACAAGAAAGTGACTTTACCAATTTAAAGCAGCGGGGGTCAGTCCCCCGCTGCTTTAACGCATTAACCCAATGGGGGTCAGGCCCCCATTGCTGGCCCCCATTGCTGTGAAGCGCTAAATTGAATAAACCTTAATAATTTTATGTCTGTTAGGGGATATTACCGTGGACCGACTTTTTTATTATGGAGGGCCGTACAGATGGAGGATAAGACAAAATTACGTTTGACAGCCGCAGAGATGTCGAGTCTTTGGACACAGTACATAAATGATACATTGGCGGTTTGTGTGTGCAGCTATTTTTTAGAAACGGCAACTGATGAAGAAGTGCGCCCTATTATTAAAGGTACGCTTGAAGTGGCTAAGAAGAATGTTTCCTTTTTACAGGAGCTATTTAAAAATGAAGAATTTCCGGTCCCGCATGGGTTTACGGAGCAAGATGTAAACCAAAGAGGAGCCAAGCTTTTTTCAGATCCGTTTATGTTAATGTATTTAAGGCGGATGGCTATCATAGTCATGTTTGGCAGCAGTCAGGCTATAGGGCTAGCGACACGTCCTGATGTAGCTGAGTTTCATAGGAATGTATTAGACAAGGCGGTTGAGCTGCAAGGCAAAACACGCGATTTATTGTTAAAACAAGGGTTGTATGTAAAACCTCCTAGTATCACTGCTCCTGATCAGGTGGATTTTGTTGAGAAACAGAATTTTTTAGCCGGATTTTTTGGGAAAAAGCGCTCAGTGACATCGGTTGAAATTACCCATTTATTTTTAAACACTCAAACAAATGTAATTGGAAAAGCATTAATAATGGGGTTTGCTCAAACTGCACAACATGAGGACGTAAAACAATTTCTTAGCAAAGGAATTGATCTTTCCCAAAAATATATAGAAACCTTTAGTCAATATTTACTAAAAGAAAATCTGCCTGTCCCGATGACATGGGATGGTTTAGTCTTGGATACAACAGACCATATTTTTTCAGATAAGCTTATGATGTATCATGTTTCAGCGATGAATGCCGCTGGGATTGGAAATTTTGCGATGGCATTAGCGGCAAGTACGCGAAGAGATTTAGGTGCTAAATATGCCTCATTTATCCCAGAAATCACCATGTATGCTGAAGAGGGAGCTAAAATAATGATCAAACATGGCTGGATGGAGGAGCCTCCACAGGCTGATGACCGTGAACAATTTGAAAAAAATTAGACCATTATATCCATAGACTATAAAGAAAAGACCCGGTGAGAACCAGGGTCTTATTTTTTATGATGTACTTCTTAAAAAATCTGCTGCATATCTTAGCTCGATCAGCCATTTTAGCTAAACACAAAACTGCCAATAACAAACAAAGCTGCTGCAATGACGCCACCAATAGCAGATACTTTTAATTTATATTGGGCATAGTCTATCAAGTCCAAGTCAAGAATTGAGGCAGTTGTGATCGTGGTGTCTCCTAGCGGTGAGGTTAACGCTCCAAAAGCACCGCTTGCAAAAACAGCACCTACAGTTAACGGAATGGAAGCTCCAGTTGAAACAGCTAAGGAAATGCCTAATGGCATGAATAACCCCCAAGTTCCCCATGATGAGCCAATGAAATAACCGACAACCGATCCAATGACAAAAATGGCTGCAGGGGTGAGAAAAGCCGGTAAAAAGCTGCCAAGGGTTGAACTGACAAAAGCTGAGAAGCCAAGATCTTCGGCAGCTAATGTTAATGACCAAATAAGAATTAACAGGCTGGTTGCTTCCATCATTTGATTTCCGCCATCATAAAAATGGAACAGCACCTCGTTTAATTTTTCATTTCTAATCATATAGAAAATAAACGTAATAATAAGGGTCACAAACACAGCGAGAAGCATTACAAAAGTAGCATCTGCCATAGAAAAAGCTTCAAATAGCGTTGTAGCCCCTTTTGCTATGCCATCCTGCCATAAAAGAAATAATGATAAGCCCAGCAGCAAGAAAACGGGTACAATTAAATGCCATGGCTGTGCTTTAACTAAGGATAATTCGATTTGAATGCCAATCCTGTGCAATTCAAAGTGTTCGGGATTTTGTTCTTCACCAGTGCTTTGACGAACTTGGTCTCTAGGAGACCAAAAGGTTTGAATTAGTCCAATTAAAAGCATAATAATGGCATAAAAATTAAATAAAATACTTAACAGAAAGACTTCATACGCTGATATGCCTAGGTTCAGTCCGCTGATTCCTCCCTCGACTAATGACACCATGAACCCAACAAAGGCTGTTGCCACAGGGAGCAGAACAATGACTGATTCTGTTGAGATATCAAGTGTCATGCCGACCTTTTCTCTGGACAAATTCATTTTTTTGATGAGAGACTTGATGATAGGGCCGATCATCATAATCCGGAACATCGGCATCATGAAAGTAAAGGGGAGTGTGAGCCAAATGAGGCCCAGCAGGCCCCGTTCTGTGGTAATCCTTTCTCCTGCCCATTCAGAAAACCCCTTAATTCCGCCGGAAACATTCATCATTCCGACAAGCCCGCCAAATACATAAAGAAACGCGATAATTTTCATATTAGTTGGATTCGCTAAAGTAGTGACAATATATGTAACTGCCTGCTGTGTACCCTCAAGTAAGCTTGCAGTGACCAGAATAGACCCCACAAGAATCCCAACAACCAGCCCAGGCAAGATATTCTTCAGCCAAATCGACATTCCAATTACAATTAAAAACGGAATTAGTGAAAGCCAAACATACTCCAAAATACAATCCTCCTGCAACGCGTTAAACCACCGGGGGCCTGACCCCCGTTGCGTTAACGCTTTAAACCACCGGGGGTCAGGCCCCCGGTGCGTTAATGCTTTAAATTGTTGGGGGACAGGCCCCCATTGCGTTGGCCCCCATTGCGTTAATGCTTTAAACTGCCGGGGGAAAGCCCCCATGTGTGAAAGTGTTAGTGATTTAATTTAGTTTTCCCTGGGAGGGAGGGCATTATTACTTCTTATCTAAAAACGGACCTATTGACATAATTGGTTTTGGGTTATACAATTATCTTGAATTCGAGATAATTTACTTCAAAGTAATGTTTAGCAAACTTCAAAAGAAAACATTAAGCATCAGTAAAATAAACAACAAATGTTAAAGGAGTGAACGGGATGGAACTTTTGGGATTGCATCATGTGTCTATATTGACAGGCAAAGCTGAAAAAAATTATGAATTCTATACAAAAATTTTAGGGATGAGATTGGTAAAGAAAACAGTGAATCAGGATAATACCGAATCCTATCATCTTTTTTATGCTGATGCGAAAGGAACTCCTGGGACAGACGTGACATTCTTTGATATTCCTCATCTTGCACGGACACACAGGGGAACTTCAGATATTTCCGCTGTTTCATTAAGGGTTAAGACTTCAGACTCCTTGTTGTTTTGGAAAGAACGTTTTGAACAATATAGAGTTGAACACGATGAAATTATACAAAGAGCACACCGTGATACACTTGCTTTCAGAGACTTTGAGGGGACTCGCATCATTCTAGCAGCTGACAACAATGAAAAGGGAGTTCGAGCAGGTGTACCTTGGCAGAGGGAAGACATTCCGCTTGAACATGCCATTATTGGCTTAGGCCCAGTGACGCTCACAGTCGGAATCGCTGAACCAACGATTGGCGTTTTAACAGAGGTGATGGGATTTCGCCATGTTGGTTCCTATCCATCCCTTGAAGGAAATGCTCCAGACATATTGGTTTATGCCACAGGAGAAGGCGGCAGCGGAGCGGAGGTTCATATTGAAACAAGACCTGATTTGCCAAAGGTTCGCTTAGGACGCGGCGGAGTTCATCATGTTGCCTTCCGCGTCCCGACCGAAGAAGAATATATTCAATGGGCAGAGCGGCTCAAGGAATATCGCTTGCCGAATTCAGGGAAAGTAGAAAGATATTATTTTAAGGCGTTATATTTCAGAGAACCCAATGGAATATTATTTGAACTATCAACCGATGAACCTGGGTTCTCCGCAGATGAACCACTCGAAAAAATGGGTGAGAGACTGGCACTCCCACCATTTTTAGAACCAAAGCGAAAAGAGATCGAGGCAAAATTAAGACCATTAGAATTACAATAAGCAGGAGGACATAAAATGAACCATTTAAAAGGATTACACCATGTAACAGCTATAACAAGCAGCGCGGAAAAAAACTATGAATTTTTCACTTATGTGTTAGGCATGCGTTTAGTGAAAAAAACGGTCAATCAGGATGATATCCAAACCTACCATTTATTCTTTGCTGATGATAAAGGCAGTGCCGGTACAGACATGACCTTTTTCGACTTTCCCGGCATTCCAAAAGGGCTGCATGGGACAAACGAGATTTCCAAGACATCCTTCCGTGTACCGAGTGATGCCGCTCTAGATTATTGGGTAAAACGTTTTGATCGCCTTGAAGTCAAACACACCGGTATTAAAGAGCAATTTGGCAAGAAAACCCTTTCCTTCGTTGATTTTGATGATCAGCAATACCAGTTGATTTCAGATGAAATCAATAAAGGGGTAGAATCTGGTACACCTTGGCAAAAGGGGCCAATTCCATTGGAATATGCGATTACGGGTCTTGGACCAATTTTTGTCCGGATTGCGAATTTCGATTATTTTAAAGAAATGATGGAAAAAGTCCTATTATTTAAAGAAACAGCACATGAAGGATCATTTCATTTATTTGAAGTGGGAGAGGGAGGAAACGGGGCCTCAGTTATCGTCGAATATAATGCTATTCTTCCTGAAGCCCGCCAAGGTTTTGGCACCGTTCACCATGCAGCGTTCCGTGTAGAGAATCGGACCGTATTAGAAGAGTGGATTAGTCGCATGGCTAGCTTTGGTTTCCAAACATCCGGCTACGTAAACCGCCACTTTTTCGAGTCATTATACGCAAGAGTTGCACCGCAGATTTTATTCGAATTTGCAACTGACGGTCCTGGCTTTATGGGGGATGAACCATATGAAACACTGGGAGAAAAATTATCTCTTCCGCCATTTTTAGAGCCAAAACGAGCTGAAATTGAAAAATTAGTCCGTCCAATCGATACAGTAAGAAGTACCAAGACATTTATTAAAGAGTAATATTAAAAAAAACGGTGGTTCCTATTGCAGGAATCATCGTTTTTTTTACGCCCAAATAGATATAAAAAGCTTTCGCATAATGAAAATATTTCCAGACTCACCCATTCCTTTTTTCGCTTTCTTTAGGAATCTTCATATAAGCATTCAAAGTAGGAAAAAGTAAATAGAGCATAGGAATTTTATCATATGAGGTGATTGGATGGATCCGTATGTAGAAGTCAGAAATGTATCAAAAATTTTTGGGAAATCGCCAAAAGCAGCCATTGAATTACTAAAGAAAGGTAAATCAAAGAAAGAAATCCTTAAAGAAACGGGGCAAACGGTTGGTGTGAATAATGTGAACTTCAAAATTTACCCCGGTGAAATTTTCGTCATTATGGGTTTATCCGGAAGCGGGAAATCCACCTTAATCCGAATGTTCAATAGACTAATTGATCCTACGCTAGGAGAAATTTTGATAAAAGATGAAGACATTGTCAAAATGAATGCTGCCAGGCTGAGAGAAATTAGGCAAAAAAGAATCAGTATGGTTTTTCAGAATTTCGCTTTATTTCCACATCGAACCATATTAGAAAACACGGAATATGGTCTTGAAATCAAAAAGGTTCCTCCAGATGAACGAAGGGAAAAAGCTATGAGGGCGCTTGAGGTTGTCGGTTTAAAAGGGTACGAGCACCAGCTTCCATCCCAATTAAGCGGCGGAATGCAGCAAAGGGTTGGCCTTGCCCGAGCTCTTGCAAGCGATACCGATATTATCCTGATGGATGAAGCTTTCAGTGCGCTTGATCCATTAATTAGGAAAGATATGCAGGATGAGTTAATTGAAATTCAAGAGCAATACAAGAAAACGATTATTTTTATTACACATGATTTAGATGAAGCATTACGAATTGGCGATCGCATTGCCCTTATGAAAGACGGCAGTGTGATTCAGCTTGGTACACCTGAAGAAATCATGATGAAGCCAGCCAATAAATTTGTTGAGAAGTTTGTGGAGGATGTTGATTTATCAAAAGTTTTAACCGCTTCACATGTAATGAAACGAGCCGAAAAGATCGGTATAGACCGTGGTCCAAGGGTTGCCCTAGAAATAATGCGTAAGCAGGGGTATTCCAGCATATTCATTGTCGACCGGAAGAAAAAGCTTTTGGGGGCATTGACTGCTGAGCAGGCAAAAAAGGCTATCGATCAAAATCAATCGATATCTGAAGTCATGACAACCGACATTCCAACAGTTTCAGAAGATACATTAATTGCTGATTTAATGGATGAGATGGCAACTTCTAGCCTGCCAATATCAGTTATTGATGAAGAAAACCGATTAAAAGGGATTGTGATTCGCGGAGCTGTTGTTGGTGCGCTGGCAGGAAATAAAGATTCTCTGAATGATTTGGAGAGTGATGAATAACATGAATATGCCTAAAATTCCATTAGGAGAATGGGTAGACTCTCTGGTGCAATGGGTAACTGTTGCGTTTGCTGGCTTTTTTACACTTCTAACAAACTCGATTGAAGGTCTGTTAAACATTATCGTTGATGTGTTAAGCGTAGGCCCTCCGATAGTCTTAATAATTTTCCTGGCTCTTTTAGTAACCTATACAAGCAGATGGCCATTAGGGATTTTTACCTTAGTCAGCCTGCTGTTAATTGATAATCTTGGCTATTGGGAATCAAGTATTCAAACATTAGCAATCGTTTTATTATCTGGATTAATTACCATTATCATCGGAATTCCAATTGGAATATGGTGTGCCAAGCGAAAAACGGTACAAAATATTGTCACACCTATCTTAGACTTTATGCAGACAATGCCTGCCTTTGTGTATTTAATTCCATCGATTTTATTTTTTGGTATTGGCGTTGTGCCAGGAATAATTGCTTCGTTTATCTTTGCAATTGCTCCTACCATTCGTATGACCAATCTGGGGATTCAAGAGGTACCGAAAGACCTCATTGAAGCAGCGGATGCATTTGGATCATCCAGCAGCCAGAAATTGTTCAAGGTCCAACTGCCTTTAGCCATGCCAACGATTATGGCTGGGGTAAACCAAAGTATTATGCTTGCCCTTTCAATGGTTGTTACAGCTTCATTAGTTGGGGCACCTGGACTAGGAGCAGATGTGTATCGAGCTGTCAGTCAAATTGATGTCGGAAAAGGCTTTGAAGCTGGACTATCCATTGTTTTTATAGCCATTATACTTGATCGGATTACACAAAACTTGCGAAATCCAGCATATAAACATGTATTAAAACCTAGATTAGCTTTTTCTATATTAGCTGTACTTGTTATTGGCACGGCCATTGCGCTAGCTATTCTAAAAGGTAACACAACTTCTGCACCCGAAGATGAAAACAGCATTGGGGCTCAAACAGATTATGAAATTATTGGTATTGAACCCGGTGCAGGCTTAATGGCGCTAACGAGTAAGGCAATGGAAGATTACGGATTAGATCAATGGAATCTATTTGAAGGGTCTTCAGCTGCTATGGTTGCGGAGTTAAAGAAATCCTATGATGCAGAGAAACCGATTATTGTGACAGGCTGGTCGCCGCATTGGATGTTCGCTTCCTACAAATTAAAATATCTTGATGATCCGAAAGGCTCATTCGGCGGTGCTGAAGATATTCATACACTTGTCAGAAAAGGCCTTGACAAGGATGCTCCTGGTGCTTATACGATTCTTGATCAATTCTCATGGGAGCCGAGTGATTTGGAAGCTGTCATGGTTGACATTACAGGTGGCTTGAAAGCAGGTGAAGCAGCTGAAAAATGGATTAAGGCCAATCCTGATAAAGTGGCGAAGTGGACGAACGGTGCCCAAGCGGCAAATGGTGAAAGCATCAATCTTGTCTTTGTTGCCTGGGATACTGAAATAGCTAGTACAAATGTGATTGGTAAGGTTCTTGAGCAACATGGCTATAATGTGACATTAACTCAAGTTGAAGTTGGACCTATGTTTGCTGGTGTTGCTAACGGCAGCTCCGATGCGATGGTTGGAGCTTGGCTCCCAACAACCCATGCAGAATACTTTAATACGTATAAGAATGACTTAGTCGACCTTGGTAAAAATCTTCACGGAACAAAGAATGGTTTGGTAGTACCGGAATATGTCGATATTGATTCCATTGAAGATTTGCAATAAATAAAGAATATTTAAGGGGTAGTGATATGATTTGGTATCACTGCCCTTTTTTTACGTTAAAGCCAATATTAAAAATGCAATATCACTTCCGTATAAACAATTCGCAAATCCGCAAAAATTGCGCGTTATTAGAGAATTAAATGATAATCAAGCTTGGTTCCTAATTTTTACTTTAGAATGAGAATTGCAATTTTTAAAAGGATTACGAGAATTGTATTATTATAGAAATAAAATTAAAAATATTCATCATTCATTGTCTAAAGCATTGAATCATGAAATAAGATTGACTAATAGTTCGTTAAAGGAGGAATAAGAGTGAAGGAAGTCTTGCTTGCTCCCGGTAATATAGGAAATCTTGCATTGAAGAACAGAGTCATAATGGGTTCGATGCATATGGGAATTGAGAAACTGAATGATGGGGAAAGAATTGCCCGCTTCTATGCAGAACGGGCTAGAGGGGAGGTTGGGCTGATTGTCACAGGAGGTGCTCCGATAAGTCCAGAGGGAGCGAGTGATACGCACTCCATTCATATTTACAATCCAGAACATGAAGATCACTTTCGAAAAATCACCACTGAAGTACATAAAGCTGGGGGAAAAGTAGCGCTGCAGCTGTTTCATGCTGGACGCTATGCTCGTGAAGATAAGACAGGAATGAAACCTGTGGCACCATCGGCGGTACCTACGCGGATTAGCCCGACTTTAGCCGAAGAATTGGATGAGATAAATATTTTAAGAATTATTGAGGCTTTTGGTGCAGGCGCCAAAAAAGCCCGTGAATACGGGTTTGATGCGGTTGAAATTATGGGGTCAGAAGGATATCTCCTTAATCAATTTCTTTCCCCAGTAACAAACTTGCGTCAAGATGACTGGGGCGGAACATTCGAGAAACGTCTGCGTTTTCCTCTCGAAGTGATTAAATCTGTTAAAAAACACGCCGGCCAGGACTATCCGGTGATTTTTCGAATGTCCGGAATGGATTTAATGCCTGAAAGTTCAACCTTAGATGAGGTCGTAATCCTTGCACAAAAACTGGAACAGCATGGAGCAGATGCCTTAAATATTGGGATTGGCTGGCATGAATCACAAATTCCAACCGTTCAGTCGTGTGTACCGCACGCAAGCTTTGCATCACTTAGCTCAGAAATCAAACATGCCGTATCGGTTCCTGTAATCGTGAGTAATCGGATCAATGAACCTAGTCAGGCGAATCAACTTTTGGCTAACGGGGTTGCGGATTTTATCCAAATGGCACGTCCCTTTCTTGCGGATGCAAATTTTGTCCAGAAGGTAATGGAAGACCGTTCTGATTTCATTAATACATGTATCGGCTGCAACCAATCCTGTCTGGATAAATATTTTAGCGGTCTGCCATCCTCTTGTCTGGTGAATCCGATAGCTGGCAGGGAAGAATTACTAAAGATTGAGCAGTCTAAACGAGCCCTTCATGTGGCTGTTGTCGGCGGCGGACCTGCAGGAATGGAGGCAAGCCGTGTTTTAGCCCTGCGAGGTCATCAGGTAACCTTGTTTGAAAAAGCAAGCCGTATTGGCGGGCAATTCCGCTGGGCATCTAGAGTACCTGGGAAAGCTGATTATGCGCAAACGGTTAGATATTTTGAAAACGAGTTACAAAGACTAGGTGTTAGTATTCAGTTAAATTCACCTCCAGTTGCGGAAGAGCTGGCAGCATTTGATGCTGTTGTGTTGGCATCTGGGGTTTTGCCAAGTGAGGTATCGATTCCAGGAAGTGATTTACCACATGTCTTCGATTATACTGACTATTTTGAGGAACGGAAAATTGTAGGCAGACAGGTAGCGATTATTGGTGCAGGAGGAATCGCAGTCGATGTTGCTCATCGCCTGACAGAAAACATTATTAGCCCGGAAGCCATACTTTTCCTCATCTCTGAAGGAATTATGGATGCCAAGGATGTTTTAGAAAAAACAAAGCCGAAGCGCAAGGTTCATCTGATGCGCCGCGGCAAGCGACTTGCTGAATATGTAGGGAAAACGAGACGCTGGATCTCTCTAAAAGAAATGAAAAAACGTCAGGTGGCCATCCATACTGAGATTGAATATGATTCTATTACCGAGGACGGCGTCTATATTATTGAAAACGGAGAAAAAGTTCTTATCCCTGCAGACACAGTTATCCTTGCCGCCGGTCAAAAACCAAATGATTCTTTGCAGAATACTCTGGTTAAATTTGGATTTGTTCTATGTGAACTTCCATCCGTGGATTCTTTTTACAAAGGTGAAGGGGAACTTGGAAGATATAAAGTAGGGGGAAATGTTGAAAAGCCGCTGTTTGTCATCGGTGGTGCGCAAGACACAAAAGAGTTAGATGCAGAACGGGCGATACTTCAGGGGACGATCGCCGGGAGATTATTAGATTAATTTTGCCTATGATTGAAAAGGAGAATATATATGAAAAATATTCTAGTATTAGGCGGAACAAGGTTTTTTGGCCGAAAATTAGTTGAGTTGTTAATTGAAGACGGCCATCATGTATCAATTATGACACGCGGACAATCGGGTAATCCTTTCGGTGATAAGGTAGAACATCTAATAGCGGATCGTACAAATAAAGAAGAACTCGCCAACAAAGTAGAGGGCCGAAATTTCGATATTGTCTATGATAATATTTGTTATTCTCCAAACGAAGCGCATGAGTTTTGTGAAATATTCAATGGGAAAATTGGCAAGCTTGTTTTCACCTCGAGCCTTTCCGTGTATGCAGCTGACGGCCGTGCAAAAAGAGAAGCTGATTTCGACCCCTATTCTTATGATGTTCTAATGGGCAATAGTAACGATTTTTCCTATGGGGAAGGCAAGCGGCAAGCGGAAGCCGTTTTCTTTAAATATGCAGAATTCCCTGTTGTAGCAGTTCGATTTCCCATCGTTATGGGAGAGGATGATTATACAAGAAGGCTGCATTTTCATGTTGAACGAGTTAGCAATGGGGAGCCAATTGGCTTTTTAAACATGAAAGCGGAAATGTCTTTTATTCAGGCTGAAGAGGCCGCAGAATTTTTGAAATGGGCTGGAATGTCTGAAGTGGAGGGTCCAATAAATGCCACAGCACACGGTGAAATTTCCTTAGCCAATTTAATCAAATTAATTGAAGAAGCTGTTGGAAAAAAGGCTAAAATCGCTCTTATTGGAAATGATGAAATCCGTTCACCATATGCCATTCCGGATTCCTGGTTCATGACAAATGAAAAGGGTGCAAAAAGGGGATTTCAATTCTCTTATTTACATGATTGGCTTAAACCGTTGATTGAAGCGATGGCTAACAAGATAGAGTAGAGTAGATTGTATGCAGGGAATATCAGGAGAAAATAGGACGGTAAACCAAGACCCGTCCTATATTTATCTTCATACACATGCTTCAAATTCATACATGATATTATTGATGATGGTTTGCACTGGCAGAATTTCCTTTATTTCATGTACCCTTGCTCCGGCAAAAACTAGACCATTTTCACAGTCTCCGTTCATAGAGGTAATTAGAGAATCAAGTGTACAGAATCGATAGGAGCAATCTTTAAGGCAATCGATACACTTTTTAATTTTGACTTTTTTATCACCTGAAATGAGGTCAGTAAAATGGTTTTTAATCGCGCGCCCGTGTAGACCGACCGTTGTTTTGACTAAAATTGTATCCTCCTGGTGAGCTTGGACGTATTTTTCTTTAAATGTGAGCGGTGCATCACACTCAACACTTGCAACAAATCTAGTTCCCATCTGGACACCAGAAGCGCCTATTTTTAAAGCTCGGGCAAGATCTTCTCCAGTCATAATCCCTCCGGCAGCTATGACAGGAATTTTCACCGCCGCAACGACTTCCGGCAGTATCTCGAATAATGGTCTGTCGGTGCCCAGGTGTCCACCAGCTTCATGTCCCTCCACTACAACTGCAGAAGCTCCAAGTCGTTCTGAAATTTTTGCTAGTCTCGCTGAAGATACAATCGAGATAACAGGAATTCCAGCCTCTTTGCCCCAAGCATACATATCTCTTGAAATCCCAGCACCAGAAATGATGAAATCAACCTTCTCCTCAAGGGCAGCTTTCATTTTTTCAGCAAAATCATTCATCGCAAAAAGGACATTTACGCCAATATATCCTGTATCTTTAATCGTTTCTTTAGCTTTTCTTATATGGAATTTCATCTCCTCGACAGTAATCCCCGTACCAGAGATAATTCCAATCCCTCCTGCATTTGCAACAGCGGAAGCTAGCCCGCTTAAAGAAATACCTACACCCATACCACCTTGAACGATTGGAAACTTTGGCATCATATGCCCAATTTTTAACTGTGGAAAACTCAAAGAAGAACCCCATTTCATTAGTATACTTTGAAATTTCTAAATACTAATTCATTCTATCAATAGGATTCACTCCTAAAAGTGAGCTAACTAACACCTGGTCCTAATAGTTCATAATATTTTTGGTGGTGTCACAAAATGTTCAAATTTACGTTACCGCATCACCGCAATGGGGGCCTGACCCCCATTGCGGTGATGCGGTAAATCACTGGGGGACAGGCCCCCAATGCTTTAAAGCGGTATAGGAATGGTTTGGTTGTATGTTTTCATGTAGTGCATGCCTTTTATGGTGATAAATTCGGGCAGCACTGATGTATCAAATAAAAGGGTTCGCTGCTTATAGAAAGTGCCATTTTTATTCATTTTAGTCTGATTGACTGTCGTTTTTAATGGGGTTTTTACACCATTTGTGTTACTGATGGAAACGCCTTCAAGCATGACATCAACATCTGTTGCAATTGTCACCTTGACACCCTCAGATGTTGCGGTAACATCCTTGATTATCAATTCTTTAGTGTCTCCTAAAGGGATAGGCTCTGCTCCAACAGTGGCTATGTTTATTTTTTCATCAAGCGTCTTATAGCCAGCAAATTGCTTCACTGCAATTTCTAAAGATTCCAAATTACTTGGCAGGGCATCAAACCGCAAATCAAATGTTCTGCCTTTCAGCGAGGAACTATGACCGCCGCCCAGCATTTGAACAGGTTTTCCATCTGCAAGAAGTTCAATGCCATCTAATGCACTTGAAACGCGATCAAAGTTATCAGCATTGATTGTGCCTTCTACCACTGTTACGGTTGGGGTGGCAGTAATAGAGCGAAAGGTAATTTTTCCTTTATCAACCTCGGCTGTTTTTCTAATGGATTGCTTGATCCCAGTCTGCAGCGCTTCATCCGGATGATAGGGGAAAGTAACTTCTCCTTCTTTTATTTCATTATTAGGAAGCTGCTCACTATAATGCAGAGTTAATTTTTTTGAAAAAGGGCTGACGGAATCAAAGGACATGACGCCTTTTATTTCTGTTTGCAGATCATTTACCCTTTCTGTGCCGCCCCCGGCAATGGAATTAGTGAAAAAGCCCGTTAATCTCCTTGGTGAAAATTCCCCGTCAATTCCATCAGAATTTTTTAAAGTGTAATAAAGAACGAGCTGATTTTCATCCGTTATTACTCCATCAATGATAAGAAAGGTTCCATTCGATAGTGCAGTCTTTTTCCCAACCAGTTGCCCCATCCCTTTTTCATTTAAATCATTTAATGTACCTGTAACTAAATCGTCGAACCCTAGTAATTTCTTTCCGTAAAAAGCAAACGCATCATATTGATAACCTGCAAAAAAGACGAGTAACACCGCTGCTGTGGCCAGGTTCCAAATAAGTTTTCTTGGCTTATGCTTCTGTTTTGCCGGCTTTAGGGCTTCTCGCATGCGAGCTTCGAAATTCTCCGGTGCAGTAATTTGATCAAAGCGCTGTTTTTCCTCGGCTAATCGTTTTTCAATATTATTCACCATGTTCACCTCCATAATAGTCCCTCAGCTTCTTTAGTCCTTGAAAAATTCTTGATTTGACAGTTCCAATCGATACATTTGTCATTTCGGCAATGGTTTGATAATCGAAATCATGAAAGTATTTTAACTGCAATGCTTCTTTTTGATGTTCATTGACCTTAGACAACATTTCGGTAATATTCAGCTGATGATCGGTCCTAATATGAGGATTATGGTGATCCTGCTCGTTGATTTGCTCCTGTTCCATATACTGAAAATCGCTTGATTTTCGCAGAATGGTTTTACAGCGATTGACTAAAATGGTTTTGCTCCAGCTGTAAAAAGCTTTTTCATTTTTAAGCTGATGGATATTCTCGTACAGCTTTACAATCATATCCTCTACAGCATCCATGGCATCGTGGGAATTTCCCATATAAGTGAATGCCAGCCGGTAGTAGGCATCTTTTTCCACAAGAATCAATTTTAGAAGAGCATTTTTATTTCCTTTTTTTGCTTTTTTAACCAAACGAACAACATTCATGGCCACACCTCTTTCAATGATAAGACTCACAGGGGTGTATAAAAGTTCATTCAATCGGACGAAAGAGGTTAATCTTTATTAAAAAACGAAGTAAATTGAGCAATTTGAGTTCCTGTACATTAACTTTTCAACCACAGGCATATCCGCAGGTGCCCATTTAAGTGAATCGAGTTTTTCCTTATTCATCTAAATCATTTTCGCGTGCTCAATGGAAGTGGGGGAGCCAGAAATGATTTTGCATTTAATCGAAATCAACTGTACAATAAAAGTATTGTATTTATAGTGCCTCCTGAACATTAGTTTACATAATATTATTATGGTTTTTCGGTGATAAATATAGGTCCATTTTAATAAAAGAAATTATGGGTGTCATCTTTTACCGTTTTTATTAATGAAACCATGGAGATACTAAAAAAAGACAAAAACAGCAAAGGAGCTAGGATGATATGGCAGAACAGAGTGCTGTAAAAGAAGAGCGCAAAATAAAAAAAGCAGAGGTTGGCGATGAAATCTTAATCACTGGCGGTGTAGAAAAGGGTAAAACAGGCAAGGTGAACGTCGTAAGAGATAATTCAGTTATTGTTGAAATAGGCTACAATTCAAAAAAAGAGGAACCTATTCTGACAGTGGTCAACCATCAGCGATATAAAATTAAGAAGTAACACATAGAATAATCCACCTTAATTCAGGTGGATTATTTTCGCATATGGAGGCTTTTTACAATGAAATGGATGATTAATTTACTATTTGTGGTACTGCTTCTTGCCATAACCTTTTTTGGACTAGGACCTGTACTTCTCGCAGACGGAACAGTGCAGGAACGATTGTTCACCTTGGTTGTTGTTATTCTCTTGTATCTTGTTGTAATTATGCTGTATATAAGGTGGAGGAAATGAATTTCAGCTGGTATATAATGGATTGTTTTTTTCAGTTCTTTTACCCCCACTGAATATTATTGTATTCTATGTTAAAATAAAAAAGTTAATTGGAAGGGAGGGTTTTCTGCCATGCGATTACATAAAAAAGCTTTTTATTTTCTTTTATCTGTAACAGCTGCAGTTATGATTTTATCAGGATGCGGAACACAGGAGAAAGAATCCAATACAGCAGGTGGCACAGACAGTGAAAAAACAGGGTACCCCGCCGATGTGAAGGAACGTCCAATTGTGACGATAACCATGGAAAATGGGAAAAATATCGTTCTTGAACTTTTTCCGGAAGCGGCCCCTAATACGGTAGCTAACTTTATTTCTTTAATTGAAGATGGCTTTTATGATGGGCTGACATTCCATCGGGTAATCCCTGATTTTATGATTCAGGGCGGAGATCCAGAAGGAAACGGCTCAGGAGGTCCTGGATACGCGATTAAAGGTGAATTTCAGTCAAACGGCTTTGAAGCAAATACAGTGAAACACGATCGCGGTGTCATTTCCATGGCACGGACAAACGAACCGAATTCAGCTGGTTCACAATTCTTCATCATGGTTGCAGAAGCGCCTCATCTTGACGGCGATTATGCGGGATTTGGAAAAGTAATTGAAGGTATGGAAACGGTTGATGAAATTGTCTCGGTTGAACGTGACGGAATGGACAAGCCATTGCAAGATCAGAAAATGAAAACGGTCACCGTTGATACGAAGGGCTATGACTATCCAAAGCCAGAGGTTGAATAACAATTAGCGCCTAACTGTCTAGGTGCTTTTTTATGGAAAAAATTGATATAAAACGAAGGGTGTAAAAATGGCAAAAATTGAAATGGTAAACACGAAAGAAGAAACAACAAAAGATGATTATTTTGAAAAATGGACTCAAAAGACTTTTAAAGAGATTTCTCTGCCAATGAGCCTTCAGGATATACTATCGGCACTAACGAAAACGGAACTCGATGACATCCGTAAACAGCTTCAGGTAAAAAACGCGAGTGGATTAAAAAAAGCAGATTTGGCAGACTTGCTTACAGAAGAAATCCCTCATTTCATAAATAATATTATTCATACATTTGATGAAGATCGCTATCATTTGCTAACACAATTAATCAGGAATAATGGTGTACTTCCGCTGCCGTTCTTAGAAATGAATCAAATAGAATATTTAAGAACTACCGGATTCATTTTCACCGGAATGTATAAAAAGGAAAAAGTGCTTGTTATTCCGCAAGATCTACTTCCTAAATTGGAACAGTATGAAAATAACAGTGAAATTCTTCCTATTATTAAACGAAATACAGAATGGGTTAAACTAACCCACGGAATGTTATATTATTATGGCTCTCTACGCAGTGATGAACTATTTGAGCTGCTTGAGAAGTATACGATTATTCCAGATAGAACTGAATTTTATTCGATTATAATCGAAGCAGTTAAATACTATGAAAATATGATGATTGATCAAGAAGTTTTTTCAGATATCGATGCAGAAGATCCGGATGAGATTAAAAAAGAGCATGAGATGCGCGCCGAACTTGAGTTTTATCCATTTACTAAAAAACAATTGCTCGCGGCTGGAGATATTGATTTTATTGATAAGAATACAAGCTTTTTAAAATTTGTTACCTTTCTTACAAATACCTACGACCTTACTAGAGAGGAAGCAGAAGATCTTACAGAAGAGTGTGCTTACCTGACAAGAATGGGCGCCCCGCATAAAGAGGTGTTTGATACAATCAGCCGAAATATTATTTTTGATACCTTTGATGATGTGAAAGTGGCGATGGATCACACGGTGGAGCTATTAAATAATACTCCGCAGCGTATGTTAAAAGGCCACTGTCCATCAGGGCTATCTGCCAAAAGAAAAAGCGCTGCAAATGTTATTGACTTTCATGCAAAAAAGAAAGTTGGCAGAAATGATCCATGTCTATGCGGAAGCGGCAAAAAGTATAAAAAGTGCTGCGGGAAATAGGTCCTTATAGAAAAAAACTTCCTAGAAGCTAGGAAGTTTTTTTCTATTTTATGTAAATGATACTAATGAAATCTGTTAGAATGAGAGAAAAAGGAGTTTTCTGAAAGAGTTGAGCTAGGAGCACAAATTAAAGGTCATAGTTTAACAGTTATTTCATAAAGAAAAAGGTGATTTTTCATTGTTTTTTCTGCTATTGTCTGTTTTAATTATTTGTTTGATCGTTGGGATTTCCTTCATTATAAGCGGGAAAACCCTAATTGGCGTGCTAGCTATTATAATGGGAGTACTCATATTATTATTTATAATTTACTACTATAGATATAGGAAAAAAGGCAAAAATAAATGGGATTGTACACCTGATTGTGATTGCCCGGATACAGACTGTGATTGTGGACCGGATTGTAATTGGCCTTGAAAAACTAACTGCCATTGTCCCTTGTCATCGAAGAAAGGACCGATCCGTTACTATTTATGGCCGTTCACTCCCGTTATGTGCAAGATGTACTGGAATCCTTGTTGGTTACCTGTTATTTCCTTTTTTGCTGATTTTCATGCTATATTTACCGATTTGGCTTGGAATCCTGCTTAATATCCCAATGGCAGCTGATGGCTGGACGCAGAAAATGCATTTCCGTGAAAGCAACAATATTCTTAGAATGACAACAGGAACACTTTGCGGATTTGGTCAGAGTATTTTGATTGTAAGCATCAGCCATTGGATTATTACTCTCATCTCTTAAAGAAACTCCAAAGCAATGCTTTGGAGTTTCACACTTCCATATCCAATTCCGCCAAAACACTAAACAAAGAAAATAGGTGACACATGTTTAGACGCATAGGCAAAAGGGTTTTGACTTTTATCCTTTTATTAATCGTGTTTATTTATCTAAATAACTCTTCCATCTTTATCAGCAGTGATCAAAAAAAGCCATTCCTGTTAGCGCATCGCGGAGTCGCGCAAACTTTTCCGATGGAGGGTATTACTGGGGATACCTGTACAGCGGAAAAAATTTTCAAGCCGCAGCACACTTATATAGAAAATACCATTCCCTCCATGGAGGCAGCCTTTAAGGCAGGGGCAGATATTGTTGAATTGGACGTACAGCCGACTGTCGATGGAGAATTTGCCGTTTTCCACGATTGGACATTGGATTGCAGAACGAATGGCACAGGAGTTACAAGAGAACACACAATGGAGGAATTAAAACTACTAGATATAGGCTATGGCTATACAGCCGATAGCGGGAAAACTTATCCATTGCGAGGTAAGGGTGCTGGACTCATGCCAACACTTAATGAGGTGTTGGAGCATTTCCCAGAACAGTCTTTGTTAATACATATCAAAAGCAATGATCCGTTAGAAGGAGAAAAACTTGCGGATTATCTATCCATGCAGGGAGATAGCAGGCCCAGAAACACGGCGGTAATGAGCCAATCGCGTCATTAAAAGAAAACTTGCCAGAAATGCGGGTGATGTCAGTAGAAACAATGAAAAGCTGTTTGATTCCTTATTTAACGGTCGGCTGGACAGGATATGTGCCATCTTCATGCGAAAATACACAATTGCATATTCCGGAAAAATATGCACCATTTCTCTGGGGCTTCCCAGGCAGGTTTGTTGATCGTATGGAGAGGGCCAATACAACAGTCATCCTTGTGGCTGGGGATGGAGGCTGGTCAGAGGGATTCGATGATCAGCAAGACCTGCAGCGCATTTCTAAAAAGTATGATGGAGGTATTTGGACAAATAGGATTGATCTCATTGGTCAAATGGTAAAAGAAGAATAATCTTTTTTGTGTCGAATATATGAACTTCAGCGTGGCCGGCAAAAAACATTGTATAATGTAATTGATTATAAAAGGGAACAAGGTGGTGAAATCATAATGAAGTTAAAAGGATTTCTGGCCATATCAATGCTTTCGATTGCGTTAGCGGGCTGTGGACAAGCTGACTCTAATGATGAGGCGTCTGTAATAGATAATGACAATGTAAATGTAAAAGAACTAGTTAAAGATTACAGTGTTGGTAATGTAACGGATGAAAGTGCTTCCATTACTTCACAGGAGCTAATCGTTAAAAAAGCAGATGGAAACGAGTTAACCTATGACCTTTCTGACGAAGACTTTTTTGTTTCAATTGCTCCTTACGTTGACCAAACTCATCCTTGAACGAATCATAGCTTGACAGGTTGTCAAGGTGAATTAGCTGAAGAAGAGTTTGATGTTTACATCGAAGATACGGATGGCAATGTTGTTTTGGATGAAAAAGTGATATCTCAGGCAAATGGATTTTTTGACTTATGGCTTCCGCGCGATAAAACCTATCAAATAAAGGTTAAGCACGGAGATAAAGTATCAGAATCAGAAATTTCTACTTTTGATAATGATGCAACCTGCATTACAACCATGAAATTAACTTAAAGCACCAAGCTGAAATACCCCTTAAATGTAAGCACGATCCTAACATTTAAGGGGTATTTTTATATCCTAAATTTGAATAAAAGGTCAGTATAGCAGTCCCCCTAGGTCTATATTTAAGGCGGACTACTTATAATTACATAGAGATATCTTTATTTTTTGCAATCGAGTGGTTTTCGTTAATGTGATTAAACAGATTAATCACAAATAAAAGGACACCTGCAACTACCAAAAGCGAACCAATAATCGTTCCAATTGTCATAGCCGCATTTCCTGTTAATATCTGCATAAATAAGGACCCTTGCATGACTGGAAGACCTATATTATGAAGCCAAAAGTGAGCGCCAGCTAACTTCGTTTGGCCAGCCCTTGGATAGACGGAGTAAATAAGTCCGAAAATTGCCATTGAAACCCAGCCCAAAAGATTTAAATGGGCATGAACAGAAGTAAAGGAAAAATTATGTATAATTCCCATCACAAGACCTAAAATGACCGCTATAAAAAAATAAACCCCAGCAATCTTTATAAAACGAGCACCCATTTATTCAAACTCCTTTCTGTATGATTTGTAAAAATAGGATATTTTACCCATTTAATAATAAAACAAAATAACTACTGTGTATATAATTTTTTGCAATTTTCGTGCTTTTATAAGGGCTTTTTTCTCTTGAAATACGATATAATAAACGTCTGCACCAATAGGTTATTTTTAACACATCTATTCATATATTTTTAAAACCCTGCTTAAAAAAGGTCGTGTTCGTATGAGGATCGGTTACAATATTCGGGCTGATGAAAGTTATCAGGAAGCGGAGCAAAGAGCAAGGCAATACTTTAGGCAGCTTATTGAGCAGCTTAAACAGCAATCCTTTGTGTCATCCTTGACAAAAGATCTGCATGAGTGGAAGAAAGCCCATACTCTTCACCATTCCATCTTTTCTTTATTATCCCGGGATAATAAGAAACCTCCTTCTCACAGTTTTTATCGTTATATAAATTGGCTTAATCGCACAGGCAAATTGGAGGATTATCTCGATCGAAGCATTTCCTATATTTTTATGAGGGATTTAGGCAAAGCATTGGATTCTCCGGATACTCAGAGAAGAATTCAGCGGACAGCTGCCAGTTTGAAAAATTATTTAACGCAAACTGCATCAGCTAAAAAAGGGGAGGCATCGCACCTATTCAGCTTTTCAAATCTATACCGAATGGCGCAAAACAATCACATTGAATCGGCCATGATCTGGCTTTTTGGTAAATTAAAGACCGTGTCTGCCCATATACCGGATGGAATGAATGCTGAACATGCCCAAAGAAAACTGATAAAAATTATTGCAGGTATTTTAATGCATGAGATCGAAATGATGGGTGAGGAAATATTACCTGAAGAAAGAATGCGAAGACTAGATAGAGCAATCAGACTTGGCTATGCATACGGGCTTACTTATCCATTTATCGATGATCTGCTTGATGCCAATGTGCTGTCTGCCAAGGAAAAAGAACAATATTCTGATATCATCCGAACAACTCTTGTTACTGGAGAGGTAAAGGAAATAGGCTTATGGCAGGGAGCCAATCATGAGCTTGTCACTTATGTTCATACAGAACTGGGCGAAGCCTTTCAATATATTAAACAGCATCAGCCGCAGGAAAAATTGACAGCCTTCTTGGAGGAATCCTATATATTTTTTCATTCACAGGAGCTGGACCGCTTAAAGGATTTTGCGAATGATACCTATTCAAATGAGGATCTTTATGTTCCTATCATTCTAAAATCCTCTTCGTCCCGGTCGATTGTCCGCTCAATAATTAATTCTCCAGAGGATAAAGGTGCAGAAGACCGGACGTTTTATTATGGAATCTACAATCAGCTCGCTGATGATATGGCAGATATATTTGAAGACTTAAGAAATGGTGCTGTTACACCATACACATACTACTTAAAATATCATGAGAAACGCCCCGATCTAATCAATCCTTTTGAAATGTATTGGACGGTTATTCATTATTTAATTCATCATGTCTATCATTCGGATGCAAAGACGTGTGCTTTAATTTTGGATCGGGCCATTAATGGACTGAAACGTTTTAAAGAACGGGCTGGAAACAAGAAATATAAGGATTTTATAAAGTTGTTCGCCTTGGAAAATGCACACTTCCATCAGCTTCTTCAAAACACTGCAGCAAAAGCTGATCATATTGATTTCTTCGATAAACTCCTGCGGGATCAAATGATTACTTCTATTAAAAAGGAACGGGAAGATCAGGAAGAGTTTTCACATATGGTTAAATCCTTGAGAAATGAAATTAACGGATTTTTAACCATTTCTCAAAAGGACAACAGCCCTTTAAAAGATTTAATTACTGGTGCTGCAAATTATAGCCTGGATGGTTCAGGAAAACGTTTAAGGCCGATTGTCGCATGGGTGATGGGGGTTCATGAGTTTGGAATGGATAAAAATGCTGTCATCCCGCTATTAAAATCTCTAGAATACATGCATACGGCTTCACTTATTTTCGACGACCTCCCATCACAGGACGATGCCAGCGTCCGTCGCGGGCGTCCAACCGTGCATATGGCCTATAACACGGCGATTGCTGAATTAACTGGACTTTTTCTTACACAAAAAGCGATTGAGGAACAAACATTTCTTGATCAATTTGAGGAAAAAAGCGTACTCAGGCTTGTGCAATATTCCGCGCAAACCATCATGGCGATGTGTAAAGGACAGGCAATGGATCTCGATTCGAGAAATGATCCTTTAACACTCGATCAATTACATTCAATGTCCTTCTATAAAACGGGCATCGCCTTTGAAGCCTCACTAGTGATGCCTGCGATTCTAGCCAATAAAGAGGAGAAGCAAATCAATCGTTTGAAAACCTTTGCCTATTATGCGGGCATTGCTTTTCAGATAAAAGATGACTTGCTTGATGTGGAAGGAGACATAGCGCTAACAGGCAAACCTGTTGGGATAGATGCTGAAAACAATAAATCAACTTATGTTTCCATCCTCGGTTTGGAGGAAGCGAAAAAAGCGATGTGGGAGCACTATTGTCTTGGAATGGAGGCACTGCAGGACATCCCAAGCAAGACAGCATTTCTAAAAGTGTTATTAACCTATATGGTCAATCGTGACCGCTAGAAAAGAAAGGTTTGGTTGAAATGAGGAATAATAATTGTGAAGTCATACCGATTATCGTTGAACACGAATCTTCATTAAAAAGTGTCAATTTTTATTTATTTCAAAAAGGAAAGTCACTGGTCTTGATTGATGCTGGTTATAATACAGACCAATGCTGGAATGCCCTTGTGGAAACGCTGCAGAGAAGGGGGTTAGCTGTTCATGATCTCACGGCTATACTATTAACCCATCACCATATTGACCATATCGGCCTGGTCAACAGAATTATACGGCTAAATCCCGTTCCGGTATATGCTCATCCGCTGTCTATCCCTCGCTTAAAAAGAGATGAGACCTTTTTGAATATGAGAATCGCGTTTTTTTCCGAGCTTTACAAGGAAATGGGCTGCGGTGAACAGGGGGAAAAGCAAGCATCCTATTTGAGAGAGTCAATGGAGAAAAATCGTTACAACAAGATTAACTCTGAAATTACGAGTATAGAAGAGAACATTATGCTTGATTTTGAAGTTATTCATGTACCCGGCCATGCGCCGGATCAGGTGGCATTTTATGACAAAGACTGCAAATGGCTCTTTGCTGGAGATCTGTTAATCGAGCATATTTCCAGTAATGCTTTAGTCGAACCCGATGAAAGCGGCCGGCGAATGATGACGCTAAAGGATCACTATCAATCTATTAAAAAAGGTTCGGAATTACATGCAGACCTTGTCTTTTCAGGACACGGAAAAATAATAGATGATCCAGAACGGGTATTTAGGATGCGGCTTCAGGGAATTGAAAGAAAAGGCCAGCGGTTTCTTGATTTAATTGCCGGCGGCGTACCGATTGCAGCTGATATCGCTCAGACTTATTATAAAGACACCTATCTCAAGCAATTTTCTCTAGTCATGTCTGAAGTGATTGGACACTTGGATTATCTGGAATATCAAGGGAAAATTCAAAAAACGCTTATTGATGGAATATGGCATTATTCTCCTGTTAAGGATACAAACTAACGTTGGGTGAATGGTATGGATAGCAGACTCAAATGGAATACGAAATATATCGAACGGATTAAACAAGTGAGTGAGCCTCCAGTCAATCCTAGACTACAGCAGTTGACGAATTATTTTTCCGGCGGTAAGGCACTTGATATTGCCTGCGGTCTCGGGGGAAACAGTGTATATCTTGCACGGAAAAACTATCAGGTGACGGCAATTGATATTTCGGATGTTGCTATTAATTTTTTAAATCAATACTCGCTGAGAAATAATCTTTCTATTGATGCACGGGTGGGTGACCTGACTATAAGTGCCTCGCAAGATCAAAATTTTGATTTGGTCGTCATGACCTATTATTTAGACCGTTCATTATTTTCTGTTATAAAGGACTTTTTAAAAAAGGGCGGCTATTTTTTCATGGAAACGTACAGCCAGCATCAAAAAAATGGTATTTCTGATCATTATAAGCTGCGCACTAATGAATTGTTAGACGAGTTTGCCCATTGGGACATTCTTTACTTTGAGGAAAAGGAACGGGAAGGAAGGCAGACGATCTTTTGCCGAAAGCTATAAATGAGGGATATTCTTGAAAGAACATATTCTGCAGATCATCAAACAAGTTGAAATTGAATACGGGGTAAAGGTTCTTTTTGCCTGTGAAGCAGGGAGCCGTGCGTGGGGGATTGCCTCAAAGGATAGTGATTACGATGTGCGGTTCATATATGTGCATCGGAAAAATTGGTATTTATCCATTGATCAAAAAAGAGATGTGATTGAAATTCCGAATAGGGATCCAGTATCCATAACTGTAAATGAGAAGCTGGATCTTAGCGGATGGGAGCTGACAAAAGCACTTCGATTATTTCGAAAATCAAACCCATCCCTTTTGGAATGGCTCCATTCCAGTATGGTTTATGCTGAATATTTTTCTGCTGTCGAGCGAATGCGTCAGCTTGAAAAAAAGGTATTTTCACCTGATACCTGTTTACATCATTATTTTAATATGGCAAAAGGCAATTTCCGCGACTGTGTAAAAAGTTCAGCAGTGAATGTTAAAAAATACATAAATGTCATCCGGCCGTTATTAGCCGCGAAATGGATTGAACAGCATCATAACTTTCCTGAAGTGGAACTGCAGAGCTTGACCGAGCAGCTTCTGGCTGATGGGCATATTAAAGACACTATTAAGACTCTAATTGAGCTTAAAAAAAATTATCGTAAAGTCGAGTTAGATTTGGAAATTCTGCATTCATTTTTCCAACAGGAATTAAGTCATATTGAATCTTCTGAGAAAAAATCTAATAAAAACATGTACGATTCAACCGAGGAGCTAAACAAGCTTTTTAGAGATACGCTGGCAGAGGTATGGGAAAGGAGTATGGAATGAAGGAAATTGAATTAATAACTTATTTATTCGAGACAAATCGAAATAAAGACAATGCTTTGCCGATGCAAAAATATATGAAAAACCACTTTCCTTTTCTTGGGATCAAAATGCCTTTAAGACGGGAGCTCTTGAGCAGATTTTTTACAGAAACCAGTATTCTAAAGAACTCATTTAACGTAGAATTCGTTGAGAAACTTTGGGAAAAAGCTGAAAGAGAATACCAATATGCCGCACTTGACTACATGAAAAAATGCCTGAAGAAAATAAATATTGATCATCTTCCATTTATGGAAGAGCTGATCATCACCAAATCCTGGTGGGATTCGGTTGATGTCATTGCCCCGCATATGATTGGAAAAATCGCAAAAGAAACTCCATCGGTGATTGCAGAAACCATAGATGACTGGTCAGCGGGAGATCACCTTTGGCTTAGGAGATCCGCTATTCTTTTTCAACTAAAATATAAAATTGAAACAGACGAAAATCTATTATACAAATACATCCTTGCAAACGCAGACAGCAAGGAATTCTTCATCCAAAAAGCCATTGGCTGGGCACTTAGAGAATACTCAAAGACCAACCCAGAGTCAGTAAAGAATTTCATCGAAAATCACACCCTGGCGAAACTAAGCGTAAGAGAGGGAAGTAAATACATATAAGCTTTAGCGCATTACAGCATTGGGGGCCTGTCCCCTAATGCTGTAATGCTTTAAACCGATGGGGGACTGACCCCCATTGGTTTAAAGCGTTAATTATTCTCCGCCATCCTTCCAAGTGGTCCATCCTCATTGATAATATCCTGAATTTCATATACGGAGATTGGAAACATTGGGAAACCAAAAGCATAAGGGGTAATTTCATAAAGCTGAAAGTAGATGACCAGGGATTTGTCGGCAATGTAGAAGTCCTGGTCCGGCTTGATTTTGGAAAAGCTATTCAAAATAGGCACATCCCGCAAAACAATCTGTTTGCTGATCAGATCCGAAAGCTTTTCTACGTAGCTGCTCCCCGGTTTAAACAAGTCTTTCAATTCACATTGCTTTCCCTTTTTTAAATCAAAGGTTAAGGATTTAATATAGGTCATTCCGTGTGCAGCATGATAGTGGTAGGCATAATTGGAAAGAGAGAGGCTTAGCACGTCACGCTGATTATTTTTTATTTCAAATGAACCGATCATTTCCACCACATTTGTCGGCATATTTCCAGCCTGCACGTCTATTAGTCCCTGTGTTTCCTTAACAATCGACTGGTTGATCATTTCTTGCAGTTGTTGATTTTTCATATGGGTCACAACTGGATAATATATAATCTTATCCTTTCCGCTGTTAATTTTCCTTGTCTCAATATGAAGTGGCAAAGAAACAGGCATAATATTCACCCTTTAGTTTTTCCCTATCTTATTCATCAATCAGGAGTTGGTGTAACTGTCGTACTTATCTTTGGTTATTTGTCCCTAGATTTGTCTGAAAAAGTAAGTTCGTAAGTCCTAGGAACTATCGCTTCATTTGTACGTAAATATGGGTAGAAATAACATTTTTGGGGTGAAAAGGAGAAAAAATGAAAAAATATGCCATGATTTGTCTGACTGCTCTGTCCCTTTTACTGTCCGCTTGTGGAAATGAGGAAAAGACAGCTGGTGAAAAAGAAGTGCCTAAAACGCCGGCAACGGAAGAAAAGGCGGAAAAGGATGGATCGTCAGCAGCAAAAGAGGTTGGAAATGAACAAAAGGAAGCCACAAAAGCTGATATTCCTCCTGCAGCTGTACATAATGTCCATGATATCGTGAGGGAAAAAGGGAAATACGACATTGATGAAATTAACAAAAATAATACCGCAAAAAATCAATTGATGGAGGAAATAAAGGCTTTTCCGGATAACCTAACCGGGGAAGAAGCCTACAATCTGATGATTCCGTTAGTGGCTGCCGATATCGAAGAACCTGCAAGGCTGTTTGAAGATGTGGATCCTGTCATTAAATTTGACTCTTCTACACCTGATAGCACAATAGAACTTCCAGAAACTGAGACTGTTAATGTTGCCATTTTACTAGATGCCAGCGGAAGCATGAAGGCCAATGTAAGCGGGGGCCAGAAAATGAAGCTGGCAAAAGAAGCCATCAAAAGCTATGCCTCCGATCTTCCAGAAGGATCAAATGTCATGCTCCGTGTATATGGCCATAAAGGTTCTGGAAGCAATTCCGATAAAGAGCTGTCATGCAAAAGCCATGAGATTGTCTATCCGCTGGGAGCTTATGATGATAGCGAATTTGACGCTGCGCTGAATAAGTTTCAGCCATCTGGCTGGACACCGCTGGCGGGAGCTATTGAGGAAGCACGGAAAGATCTGGAAGGTCAAAAAGGTGAACATATCCGTAATGTTGTTTATGTTGTGAGCGACGGGATTGAAACATGCGATGGCAATCCGGTTGAAGCAGCAAAAGCTCTGAATTCATCAGATATTAAAGCTGAAGTGAACATTATTGGATTTGATGTGGATAATGAGGGCCAGGCCCAGCTAAAAGCTGTTGCCGAAGCAGGCGGTGGCGTCTACAAAACAGTATATACGGAGAGCGATTTAAAGGATTATTTAAAGAAAGAACACACCCGCCTTTACTGGGAGTGGCTAGCATGGGGCAACGACCGTTATTTCGATGTTCTCGGTCAAAGCAACGATATTTATTTTGATATGCTTGGCTATAAAAATGACATCTATTTTGCCTCTCTTGGTGAAAAGAATCTTCTAAACTCACTCAGGTATGATTTAAAGGAATTAGGAAAGTTCAAAGACAATGCAGCAGCCGATGAGTACAGAAATCTTGTAAGCACACGCCATGACAGCGTAAAGGAATACTTTAACCAGGAATTTGACCGAAAAAATAACATCCGCAAAGAACTTAAAGAACGATATGAAAACTTCATTAGGGAGAAGAAAGAAGAAAACAAAGAGAAACACTCTTGAAAACTATGAATCTAATAAATGAACGGTCACTGCAAATGTTGGTGACCGTTTTTTGTGTATTAAGGAGAATTGATTGCAGTTTATTTTGAATGTTAGTTCCCGATTTATGGTCGGAATGTAAATTTGCGTCACTAACATTAAATGTTAGTTCCCATTTCACAGGCACCTAAAAAATTAGCGTCACTAACATCCCATAAGAGAACTCCCACTCAAAAACATCGCGTATTCACCCAAACAAAAAGCATCATTTCCCACATTCTCACGCTTTAAAAATTATTTATTAAAATAGACCTATATTAACATTTATGAACATATAGTTTGTTATAAATGAACAAAAGAACAGAAGATTTCTCTTTTAATCCTTAAAAGGAGTGTTTATATATGAAATCAATCATCGCCATACCCATGGGGGACGCTGCCGGAATAGGGCCGGAGATTGTTGTAAGCGCACTTAATAATCGGAAAATTCATGAAACTTGTTCTCCTGTGGTTATTGGAAACACAGCGGTAATAAACCAGGCAAAAGAGATTCTAAATATCGATCTGAAAATAATTGAAATTAATGATCCGGAACAGGCCAAATATGAATATGGCACAATAAATGTCGTTTCACTCCCAAATATCAAAACTGAACAGCTTAAAAAGGGTGTTGTTCAAGCACAGTGCGGTCAGGCTGCTTATGACTATATCAAGAAAAGTGTTGAATTAGCGGCGGCAGGAAAGGTTCAAGCAATTGCAACAACGCCAATTAATAAAGAGTCCTTAAGAGCAGGCAGTGTGCCACATATTGGTCATACAGAAATATTGGCCGATTTGACAGACACAGCTAATCCTTTAACGATGTTTGAAGTTCGAAATATGAGGATTTTCTTTTTCACGAGACATCTTTCCTTAAAGGATGCCATCGGTGAAATTACGAAGAATAAAATTGCCGATCATTTGCAGATGTGTGATCAGGCATTAAAAAGCATTGGCATAAAACACGGGAAAATTGCCGTTGCCGCTCTGAATCCGCATGGCGGGGAAGGCGGAATGTTTGGAACAGAAGAAATGAAGGAGATTAAACCTGGAATTGAAATGGCACGTCAAAATGGAATTGATATTGCAGGGGTTATCCCTGCAGACTCGGTATTCCACCAGGCATTGCAAGGAAAATACGATGCGGTGCTATCCTTATACCATGATCAGGGACATATCGCTGCGAAAATGACTGATTTTGAAAAAACGATTTCAATTACACTTGGTCTGCCTTTCATTCGAACATCTGTTGACCATGGGACTGCCTTTGACATCGCTGGGAAAGGCATTGCCAGCAGTGTAAGTATGGAAGAATGTATTATCCTGGCGGCAAAATATGCGAAGCATTATTCGCCATATTCATTGAATCGGTAATAAATTCGCGCTTAAATAACTGAAAACTTAGAAATATAATAAGGGGCGTTTTCAAATGGAAAAAAGATACAGCGGGAAGGCCTGGAATGACCACTTTCTTCCGAGGCTGACCACAAAGGAAATGTCGCAATTGCCTAAAGATGATGCCATGGTCGTTCTGCCAATTGGCGCAACAGAACAGCATGGCGCCCATTTGCCTGTTTTTACAGATACCATCCTTGCTGAGACTGTCATTGCAAAGACATTCGAATACTTACCAGAAAAATCAAATATATGGACATTGCCCGTTCTTCCTTTTAGTAAAAGCAACGAACATAGTAATTGGAGCGGGACCATTACCTTATCATTTCAGACCATGCAAAATGTTCTCATGGATATTGCCAAAAGCTTAAACAGAAGCGGGTTTAATCGTCTGGTTATTTTTAACACGCATGGCGGAAACGGTGATCTGATAAAAATGATGGCTAGAGAAATCAGACTGGAAACAGGTATGCAGGTTTTTTATTTATTTATAGGTTCACTGCCCTTAGATCCAGACTTGTATAGTGAGCGGGAAATTAAATATGGAATACATGGTGGTGATTTTGAAACATCGCTACTGCTGCATTCCTATCCAGAATGGGTTCACATGGAATTGGCAGACTCAGATTTTTCTAGTTCCATTGAAAACGCAGCCTATTTAAAGTACCAGCAAGGCAACGTTTCATGGATTATTGATGATATTTCAGCTTCTGGAATCTGTGGTGATGCAAGAAATGCCAAACCGGAAAAAGGTGAGGCAACTTACCTTCAGCAAGCCCAACTAATGGCAAAGATGTTAATGGAAATGAGTTCATTTACATTTCATGCCGATCAGCAGTCAAGTCTTGCCATGAAGAAAATGAACAAGGAAGGAGTGAGAAAATGACAGTTTTAAACAATTCAATTGCTACTGGCAGTATAGATTCCCATGAAAATGAAGAACAGCATGTGATTACGATTGAAAATGTTAATAAAATTTACCAAAGCTCAACCATTGCCCTTCAAGATGTCAGCTTGCAAATAAAAAACAGGGAATTCATTTCATTCGTTGGTCCATCAGGGTGCGGGAAATCAACCTTATTAAGAATGATTGCTGGATTGGGAGATCCAACATCAGGTGATATCAACGTCCTAGGGACAACACCTGAAATTGCCCGGCAAAAAAATGGCGAAGTGGCCTTTGTGTTTCAGGAAGCCACATTGCTTCCGTGGAGAAGCGTTTTGCAAAATGTTGTCTTACCCTTGGAATTAAATGGAGTTCCAAAGAAGACACAAAGAGAAGAAGGTCTAAGAGTTCTTGAGCTTGTTGGGTTAAAGGATCATATCAATGCACTGCCCAACCAGCTTTCAGGCGGCATGAGAATGAGGGTATCCATTGCAAGAGCCTTAATAGCCAAACCAAAACTACTGCTGATGGATGAACCGTTTGGCGCACTCGATGAAATCACAAGGCAAAATTTACAAAAAGAGCTTTTGAATATATGGAAAAAAGCAGAGCTTACCGTCCTTTTTGTCACACATAATGTCTTCGAATCTGTGTTCCTCTCTAATCGAATTGCTGTTATGACACCAAGACCTGGAAAAATTGCTGCTATGATCGATGTTCCTTTGCCATACCCGCGCGAAGAGGATCTAAGAAGTTCGCAGCCATTTAGTGAATTGGTAGCCACCGTATCAGAAAATTTAAAGCATTAATGTCTTCATGATTATTTCTAGATAAGGAGGAACTTTAGTGACCAAAAGTATATCTCAATCATTGTTAAACCTTTTCGATGAGAGCCAGGTCATTACAAACTCATCAGCTGTTGAACGTCTGTCAAAAGATTATTATTGGTATTCACCAGTTTTAAAGGAATTGTTAGAAGACAAGAAGGCGGATGTGGTAGTCATGCCAAAAGATGAGAAAGAAATCATTCAAGTCCTTTCAATGGCTGTTCAGGAACAAATACCTGTAACCGTTCGCGGGGCGGGCACGGGCAACTATGGGCAGATCATCCCTATAAAAGGCGGAATACTGATTGATATTACCAATATGAATCAAATTATAGACATTCAAGAAGGCTCAGCGAGGGTGCAGCCTGGTGTCAGATTAGGACTTCTGGAACGAAGGTTAAGAGAGGAAAATCAAGAGCTTTGTATTTACCCAAGCACTTATATGAAATCTACTGCATCCGGATTTGTCTGCGGGGGCTCTGGGGGAATTGGCTCCATTACATGGGGAAATCTTTGGGATGGTAATGTTAAAGAGCTAAGAGTCGTCACCATGGACAGCAACCCGCGTGTCATAAAGGTAACCGGTGATGATCTGATTAACTATATTCATAGTTACGGGACAACAGGGATTATTACGGAAATTGTTTTTAGAATTACAAAAAAAATCGAATGGCAGCAATTGATTGTTTCATTTGACGACTTATCAGACTCTTTGCTTTTTGCAAAAACATTGGGGGAAAATACGCAAATTAAAAAACGTTCAATATCCACTTGTGAATGGCCTATCCCATCCTATTTTAAACCATTAGAAAAAGTAATAAAGCCTGAAAAACATATTGTATTTTTAGAAATTGATGAAAGTTCGTATGAAGATTTACAGGAGATGGCCGGTCAATTTAATGGTGAAATTACCCATTGTATTCCAGCTGCTAGCTACCATAAAGGGATTTCTTTATCAGATTTCACTTGGAACCATACAACGCTATGGGCGCTGAAAGTGAATGAAAATATGACGTATCTGCAGGGAAGCTTTGAATTAGACCGGTTTCTTGAACAAATCAGCCTCATTAAAGACCGTTTCGGAGATGAATTTTACACACATTTTGATTGGTTTAGAAGCAAAGGCGAGCTCATCCCTCAATCCATTCCACTGGTGAGATACACAACAAAGGACCGATTAAACGAAATGATAGAATTCTGTGAATCCATTGGGGTGAAAATTTTCAACCCGCATACACCTTTACTGGAAGAAGGCGGATGGGAAGCACATATTGATAATGTTCTGCGGAAAAAACAGGAGAACGATCCCCACGGATTATTAAATCCAGGAAAGATTGGTTTGACTTTAAATTCGAATAAATAATGTACTAAGGAGGCTCACTTGAATGGAGGCAGAACTAGAAAATAAGACGAACTCGGCAAAAAGCAGGGCCGGCAGCAAAAAGGGTGTTACATCTTTTAGAAAAAACAATAAATTTTTCGATGTTTACTTAATGCCCATTGGCGCGTTTGTTGTGTTTGTAGCCGTGTGGCAGTTTGGTGTTCAGATAGCAGGTGCTCCGCATTATATTCTGCCAAAGCCAAGTGATATCGCAGCTGCTGCAATTGAGAACTCTTCTAATTTAATGATGTCAGTATTTCGAACGATTTCTGCGGCGCTATTAGGGTTTATCTTGAGTGTAGTGGTTGGTGTGACAGGGGCAATTATTATGGCTAGCTCAAAAGTTGTTCAAAAAAGTTTCTATCCATATGCCATTTTATTACAAACCGTTCCTATCGTCGCGATCGCTCCTATCATTGTCATTTGGTTTGGCTCGGGGCTGAATGCAATTGTGGTAATCGCATTTATCATTGGATTCTTCCCGATGCTTTCTAATACACTAGTAGGCTTAAACTCTACTGATCACAATATGCTTAACTTATTCCAATTATATGGGGCTTCGAAGTGGCAGACAATGTTTAAGCTTCGCCTGCCGGCAGCACTTCCATACATTATGGCTGGTTTGAAAATTTCTTGTACTTTGGCCATTGTTGGGGCGATTGTCGGAGAATACGTAGCAGGAATTGGCGGCGGCCAGGGAGGTCTTGGCTATGCTATTACGGTTGCAGCAGCAAGATTGCAGACACCATATTTATTTGCCCTTGGCCTTGCTTCCTCCTTATTAGGAATTTTATTCTTCCTTATCATTAACGCTTTTTCAAGATGGGTTCTCAGTTCTTGGCATGAATCAGAAATGAAAATAGAAAATTAATTAAAAGGGGTATGAGAGATGAAAAAATTATCATTTTCTCGTTCAAAAATTGGGTTAATCGCCTGCATGCTATTCCTTTCAGTATTTTTAGCAGCATGTAATTCGGAAGATTCTGGTTCAACTTCGAGCGGAAATGAAGCTAAAACAACAAAAGTGAAAGCTGTCATGAACTGGTATGCTCAGCCTGCACATGGCGGATTATACGCGGCCTTAGATCAAGGATTTTATAAAGAAGCTGGGTTAGATGCAACTATTGATCAGGGCGGCCCGCAGGTTTCTCCAACTCAGATTGTTGCATCAGGCAAGGCTCAATTTGGCATCTCTCACGCTGATGAACTTTTAATTGCCAAAGAGGAAGGGCTGCCTTTAGTGGCTATTGCTACATCATTTCAAACGACACAGCAAGCTTTTGCTTTTCATAAAGGGCAGGATGTAAAAGATATTCCTGATTTGAATGGCAGAACTGTCTATGTGACTCCGGGAGCAGGTTATTGGGAATTTCTTAAAAATAAATACGATCTTAGTAATGTAACAGAAATGGCACATACAGGCAGCTTAGTTAATTTTATAGCTGATGAACAATCTGTAGCGCAAATCTATGCTGCCTCTGAACCTTTTGTCCTGGAAAAAGAAGGAGTAGACATTGATATGCTCTATCTAAAGGATACAGGCTACTCCCCATATTCCAATTTAATTTTCACTACAGAAAAATACCTGAAGGAAAATCCGGAGGCAGTAAAAGCATTTGTTGAAGCAACGATAAAGGGATGGAACTATTATCTTGAAAATCCGAATGATGTAAACGAATACCTGAAAGAAGTAAATCCTGATTTAGATGTTGAATTGATGGCAAAAGAAGCGGAAGCACAAAAGGAATATATCCTAGAAGGCGATGGTACATCCAAGGGCGTCGGTTTTATGAAAAAGGAGAATTGGGAAGCGATGAAAAAGATCTTGGTAGATTTAGATCTTATCAGTGATGACATCAATGTTGGAGAAGTATTCACTACAGAATATTTACCATATTAACCATGCAAAAAGGCAAAAGGGCACAGTCCTTCTGCCTTTTTCTTAAAATGATTTAACAAAGGCAGGGGTGGTGCGGTTGTTCGAATTAATCAATGCAAGACTTCCTTTAATTTCTGATATGAAATATTTCAGCTTGAAAGTTAGTGACGGAAAAATCGTCGACCTTAAGGAGCAGTATTCTTATATTTACGATGGAAATGCTTATCCAATAGATCGGGAATTTCCTATTAACAGTCAAAATGAAATAAAGCTGAATGTAAATGGAAGGGCTGTTCTGCCAGGCCTTGTTGACTCACATATGCATATGGATAAAGCTTTTTCATTGGCGTTTGCACCAAATCAATCAGGTACATTGCAGGAGGCTGTGAATAGTTATTTAACTGCATTTCCTAACTTCACCTATGAAAATATTAAAAATAGGATCATGCGTACAGCATTGCAAGCATTGTCTTTTGGCACCACTGTTATTCGAACACATATAGATTTTGATACAAGAGTGGATATAAAGATCATGTTTCGAGCATTGCAGGCGGCATTGGAAGTTAAGGAAAGGCTAAAAGATTATATTCATATACAAATTGTTCTCATGTGCCCATTCTATGAATTAAATCAAAAGGATTTAGAGTTTCTTGATATGGCAGCAGCAATGGGCGTTGACGGAATTGGAGGAGCTTCCCATCTAGGAAAAGCGCCTGAGGAAAATATTAAGCAAATCTTTCAGATAGCGATCAAACATAATAAATTCATTGATCTGCATACGGATGAAAGTGATGATCCGAACGTCAAAACGATTAAATTGATTATCCAAGAGACAGGAAAAAATGGTTATCAAGGGAAGGTAACGGTCGGGCATCTTTGTTCTTTATCCGCTATGAATGAGCGGGAGGCATCGGAAATTATAGAAGATATAGGGAAGGCAAAGATTTCTGTTATTACATTGCCGGCAGCAAATATGTACTTGCAGGGTCGGGGGGACCGGGGTCTAGTCAGAAGAGGGGTAACTAGAATCAGAGAGCTGTCTGATGCTGGAGTTCAAATCGCTGTTGCTTCTGATAATATTAATGATCCTTTCCATCCATTTGGAAGAGGGGATTTAGTGATGATTGGCCTGTTAGCGGGCTATGCCGCCCATTTTGGAAGTCCGGAAGATCTGTATAAGCTATTGCTGATGATGACGGCCATTCCTGCCAATATTGTCGGGATGGAATCCTATGGAATAAAAGAGGGCCACAATGCCAGCTTCGTCATTTTAGATGCAAATTCCATTGAACAGATTTTTACAAATATCCCTGATAAAAGGTGGGTTTACCATAATAACCATTGGACTATTCGAACCGACGGAAAGCCTGTTTTTCAAAATAAAGAATTAAATGTCCTATGGCATACAGTCGATATAAAGCTGTAAACGGGGGTGATACTTTGTATGATTTTGTTCTAAAAAACGTGAGGCATTATGAGACAAATAAAACCATTGCTATCGCTGTCAAGGATGGAATAATTACAGCAATAACGGAAGGTATGGCAAATTTGCCGGCATTGTCAGAAGAGGATGGACAAAACGACTTAGTTATGCCGCCGTTTGTAGAATCACACACACATTTAGATACCGTTTTTACAGCTGGAGATCCGAAATGGAACAAAAGCGGAACGATTGGTGAAGGGATCAGCATTTGGGGTGCCAGGAAAAAATACTTAACGAAAAAAGATGTTAAAGATCGAGTTTATCGTGCATTGCATTTGCTCATTGTTCAAGGTGTCCTTTATGTGCGGGCCCATGTAGATATCTCCGATCCAAATTTAACAGCATTACAGGCGGCAGTAGAGGCAAGGGAAGAAATGAAGAAATATCTCCACCTGCAAATTGTCGCTTTTCCCCAGGAAGGTATCGTGTCATGCCCTGGCAATAAAGAAAGACTTGAAGAAGCCATTCGCTTAGGAGCTGATATAGTTGGAGCCATCCCTCATTTGGAAAGAACAAAAGAGTGTGGAGTTGAATCACTTAACATTTGTTTTACACTTGCCAAAAAATATGATTGTCCTATTCATATTTTTTGTGATGAAGTTGATGACCCGGAGTCCAAGTTTCTTGAAATTGTCGCTTTAAAAACCATTGAGACTGGTATGCAAGGGCGAGTAAGTGCAAGCCATGCAAACGCGTTTTCCCTCTATGATGCTGACTATACTGATAAGCTTTTCTCCTTATTAAAAAAGGCACAGATAAATGTAATCGCCTGTCCGCTGATCAGCAGCTGCAGCCAGGGAAGGTCTAATAGCTATCCGAAATTTAGGGGAATAACAAGAGTAAAAGAATTATATGAAGCAGGAATTAATGTTTCAATTGCCCATGACGATATTCTGACGCCTTTTTATCCGCTTGGTACAGGAAACATCCTGCAGGCGGCCCACATGGCCGTCCATGTTTGCCATATGTCTGGCAGAAACGAAATAGAGGAAATTTTTAATATGGTAACAAAAAGGCCTGCAAAAGCCCTGCAAATAGATAATGAATACGGTCTTGAAGAGGGGAAGCCAGCTAACTTTATTACCTTGCCTGTATTAAATAAAACAGAGGCCATCCGGCTTCAGCCGTCCCCGGCATTAGTCATAAAAAATGGGAGAATCATAGCGTCTACACCAAGAACCGAGAGCAGACTATATATCGGTCAAACTCACTACCGTATAAATAAGTCATACAAGCAGCAAAAGATTGCAGAGAGGAACCAGTTTAATCCATGATACCGATAGAGCGCAGACAAAAAATATTATATCAGGTTAATTCAACAGGAAAAATTGAGATTGATGAAATGGCCGTGAAGTTAAAGGTATCTGCAATGACCATCAGGCGTGATCTTTCAGCCCTTGAAAAGGAAGGAAAGCTTGTTCGTACTCATGGCGGTGCTGTCTCTTTAAATGCATTAACAACTGAAACACCTTATATCAATAAAATGACACATCAAGTGAAAGAAAAGCAGTATATTGCCCAAGAGGCGATAAGACTCATCCCTGAAGGGGCAAGTGTTTTTTTGGATTCAGGGACGACAACCTTGGAAATTGCCCGTTTGCTTAAAAATCGAAATGATCTGCAGATCGTATCGAATGATTTAAATATTTTACAGACTTTACTCCATTCACCGTCCACTATTATTGCGACGGGCGGAAATCTTCAGGGCGGGCTTGGCGTTTTCTACGGACCGCATGCGGAGGAATTACTTCGTTCCATTAATATTGACATTCTTTTCCTCGGGGCTCATGCAGTGGATCTGGAAAAAGGAATTAGTGCTCCAACAATGGAAAAAGCCATGTTAAAAAAATTAATGATTAAGACCGCCAAAAAAACATGGGTCGTTTGTGATTCAAGTAAGTTTGACAAGTACTCATTTGCTCATGTGTGCGATCTTGCTGAGGTAGACGGCCTTATTACTGATTGTTCTAACCTCACAGACAGGATCAAAAGATATATGCAGAAAGTAAAAATCACACAGGCAAATGTGCAATAAGGGGTGATGCGTTTGAAGGTAGCTGTGATTGCCGATGATTTAACAGGAGCAAATGCTGCCGGTATACTTTTTACAACAAGAGGCTTTTCAACAGCAACCATTCTTAATGACAGCGAGGACATGGCAAATTCAAATTACGATGTTATTTGTGTAAATGCAAATACAAGATATTCTCCCCAAAAAAAAGCTAACAATCGCATCAGACATTTAACCAGTATATTGCTGAAAAATCAGCCGGAAATCATATGCAAACGGATTGACAGCACTGTTCGAGGAAATATTGGCACGGAAATTGATGCTGTACTTGACAGTATTGGTCATGATGCAGCAGCGATTGTTGTGCCATCTTTTCCATCCTCTGGAAGAACCATGGTAGGTGGTTATCTGCTCGTAAATGGAGTTCCTGTACAAGAGACGGAAGTGGCAAAAGATCCTATCGTGCCATTAAAACAATCCTATGTTCCGGATATTATCAAAAAGCAAAGCATCAGACAGATTAGTTTGATAGATATTGGAACTATATTACTAGGGAAAGAGAAATTATTGGCAGTGTTGGATCAGCATATTCAAAGCGGCGCAAAAATAATAGTTATTGATGCTGTCACAAATGATCATATAGAGGTAATTGCTGATGCAATGGCAAATCTTCCTTTTTCATTCGTACCCGTCGATCCCGGCCCGCTATCTGCTGCATATGCTTATAAAAAGATTAAAAACTCTATAAAGGAACCGCAAATAATTTTATCTATAGGCAGCTGTACCTCACTGTCTAGATTACAATTAATGTATTTCATAAAAGAATCCAACGTTCATCCAATCTATGTTTCTCCATATGATCTCGCAATCAATGAAAAATTTAGGAGAGCCGAAATATCCCGTGCTATTTTAGAAGGAAGCAACGGGTCAAGAAAGGATCAACCCCTGGTTGTTTCGACCTTAGCTCCAGATCAAGATATCATACAGCTAAGTGAAATTGCCAAACTTCAAAACGTTACAGAGGAAGAGGTTTCTAAGTCTATTACTGAAGGCCTGGCTGAAATCACAATGAAAATTATTGAACAAAATCCATTGCGGTTTTCTGGGGTTTTTTCCAGCGGAGGGGATGTTACTGCTTCCTTATGCCGTATATCAGGTGTTCATGGGATTGAGCTTATTGATGAAGTCGTCCCTCTTGTTGCTTACGGAAAATTAACCGGCGGAATATTAAATGGGATGCATATTGTTACAAAAGGCGGATTAATAGGCAAAGAAAGGACAATATTCCATTGTGTTGAGGTTTTAAAAAGTAAAATTCATCAGGAGAAATTAAGTATCTCGCATTCTTAAAAAGGCCGGTCCATACTGGTCTTTTTTACGTCATAAGAAACAATTTTTTCTATAAATTTGTCTAAATTGTATATATATTTGAAAAATTAGTTTTATAATGGGAATATGACAGAGGTAAAATCAGACAGAAAAGGGGATTTCATTTGGCAATCATCATTACTATGCTTATTTTAGGAATGCTTCTAGGATTTGTTGGCGCAGGCGGGGCTGGATTTATTATTGCAATTTTAACGTTGATGTTTCATGTCCCGATACATACGGCGCTGGGTACATCTTTGGCGGCGATGGCTTTTACTTGTATTTCAGGGGTGGTGAGTCATTACCGTGAAGGAAATGTTGCGCTAAAAGCGGGAGTAGTTGTAGGGGTATCCGGTGCTTTTGGCGCATATGGCGGTTCATTGATCGCCGCAATTATTCCGACGGACCAATTGCATTGGTTCACAGGAGGCATGCTAATTTTTTGTTCTCTATTACTCGTATATCGTCTGTTTTTAATGAAACAGCCAAGTGCTGTTTACGAAGCCGCTGCCGCTTCAGAGCATAATTACGGATTTTGGATCAGAGCCATCACACTTGGATTGCTTTCCGGCCTGATGGCAGGTTCTTTCGGCATAGGAGCTGCACCATTTATTCAGCTGGGACTCATGGTTATTTTAGGGCTGTCTGTCCGGCATTCAGTTGGAACGGCAATGGTGGTTATGCTGCCAATTGCGATTGGCGGTGCGCTGGGATTTAATACGGGCGGATATTTGGATATCGTTCTACTAATACAAATTTTAGCAGGAACCATGACAGGTGCATATATTGGCGCTAAATTTACTAATTTTGCCCCAAAAGCTGTTTTGAAAACAGCAATGATTGGGACGCCTGCTTTCGCTGGGCTGATTCTAGTATTGGGATAAGGGTCCCAAATTTTTTTAAAGGATGAATGGGAAAGCAGCTAAGAAAAGAGGGTTATTCATTTGGGAATTGTTTTATCGATGTTATTGTTAGGACTGCTTTTAGGATTTATTGGAGGGACTGGCGGAGGTTTTATCATTGCTATCTTAACACTTGGTTTTAATATTCCAATACATACTGCATTGGGCACCTCTCTAGCTTCCATGGCTTTTACCTGTTTATCAGGAATCGTGAGCCATTACCGCGAAGGCAATGTTGTCTTAAAGGCAGGAATAATAGTCGGACTATTTGGCGCAGCAGGTGCTTATGGCGGTTCATTGGTTGCAGCGATCATCCCGAAGAACCTTCTTCATTGGTTTACCGGCGGGACGCTGATCTTTTTTACCTTCCTGCTTATATACCGACTGTATCTCTGGAAGGAATCTTCATCTGCAAAGGAAGCCGCAGCGGGAGCAGAAAATAATACCTTGTTCTATGTTAAAGCCGTTGTGTTAGGAATTGTTTCTGGAATATTATCAGGAGCATTCGGAGTTGGAGCGGGACCATTTATTCAGTTTGGCTTGATCGTCTTTTTAGGGCTTTCCATTCGTCACTCAGTAGGAACAGCGATGGTCGTCATGCTGCCTGTTGCCATTGGCGGGGGATTGGGTTTTAACACGGGGGGTTATTTAGATATTGTTCTTCTGTTACAAATCCTCGCTGGAACCATGACAGGCAGCTATATTGGTGCCAAATTTACAAAATTTGCTCCAAAAATTGTCTTAAAAACGGCAATGGTCATAACGCCTGCGGTAGCTGGCATGATTCTCTTAATGGGCTAATGTGGTGCATTTTATACATTCATCGAATACAATAAAAATAGCATCTAAGATTAGGAGTGTAGCGGTATGGATATTTTCACAGCAATACAAACAAGGAGAAGCATCGGCCTAGTCAAACCGGATCCTGTACCAAAAGAAATGATTGAAAAAATTCTTGAAGCTGGAACTTGGGCACCATCGCATTATCGGACAGAGCCTTGGCGGTTTTTTGTTCTCACAGGCGAGGCAAGAAATGAGCTGGGAAAAGCGATGCGCGCCTATTCAGAAAAATCGCTGGAAGATCCCGAAAGCGAAGAAACTCAGCCGAAACTTGAAAAACAGGAAAAGAAACCTCTGCGTGCACCTGTCATCATTGCAGTGGCCGTAGAGCCGGCAATTAATGAAAAAGTCCTCGTCCAGGAAGAATACGCAGCAGTAAGTGCTGCTGTGCAAAACATGCTTTTGTCAGCACATGCCCTGGGATTAGGTGCGATTTGGCGAACAGGAAAGGTTTGCTATTCTGACGAAGTCAAGCAGCTATTCGGACTCTCCGATCAAGCCAACATGGCTGGATTCATTTATTTGGGTTATCCAGATATGAAAAAAGAGCCCATTGCTAAGAGAAAAGACATTGCTGAAGTCACAAAATGGTTTGACACTTCAGCGGATTTTGAATAATGTTTTGAGAGGATCTTATAATGAAGATCCTCTTTATTATTTTTTATATTAATCATCCTCAAAATAATCTCTAAAATCCTCTTCATTCGTTTGCTTTCCATTTTCCAGGTAAGGATTATTCTCGGTCGAGTCTTTAGGGTCTAAATTTGTTTTTATAACCAGAGTTGGACTAGAGCTTCTTTGCTCGGCAATGATTCGGTCATTTAATTTGTCAAAATCAGGCATCTCCTTGTTTCCTGGCTGATTTGGCTCTGTCATAACACACCTCCTAGATTTAGGGTGCAATGAAGAATGACAATTTATGTATGGCCTTTAGACTTCTTTTTTTAATTTAAAGCCTAGTTTGTCCCAAGGTATGGTAACTTTGGACACTATCAAGCGATTTTCTACTGAAGCGGTTCGAAGTAAAGGTAACTTTAGACAAAGTTAAGAAGTGATCGGCCGGTGCTGTCCTTAAGACAAGGTAACTTTAGACAGCAGCAAAGCATACTCAGCCGGAACAGTCCGAAGACGGCACAACTTTAGACAGGTGCAGAGAACTTCTAGCCGGAGCAGTCCGAAGACGGCACAACTTTAGACAGGTGCAGAGAATTTCCAGCCTGAGCAGTCCGAAGTCGGTATAACTTTAGACATCCACAGAGAACTACCGGCCAGTGCAGTCCAAACAAGAGGTGAATTCAGCCTTCCAAAACCAAGTTCCAGCTATAACTGTCCAAAACATAACAAGCATTCAAGCTAGTCAAACGAATTTCCTGCAACTTATGGCCCGATCAAGCGCTCAACATTCCACCTTTTACCATTACTTACTTTCTTCGTAGTCCATTTTTATTATTTCCAATATTTTTTAATATACATGCCAAGAATGGGAATATTAATCGTGATATTAAAAAAATAATTCCTTGATATAATTCGGAAATCTTAGAGAAAGGACTTTTTGATGTGGAGCCAATTAAACCAATAAAACCAACAAAAATCCAATCAAGCAAGTCAGATCATACAAAGGAAAAGCTAACTTCTGTTGAATTGGGTAAGCTTTGGGTTACATACACTGGTAACACTATGGCAAAGTGTGTGCTGAGCTATTATTTGACACATGTAGATGACGAAGAAATTAAACAGATTTTACAAAATGCCCTCCAACTAACAGAAGAAATTATTAAGAGCACAAAAGGATTTATGGAGCAGGAAGGGTTCCCTTTGCCTATTGGCTTTACTCATGATGATGTAAACTTGGGGGCTCCAAGACTATTTGCTGATGAGTTTTATCTTCATTATTTACGATATACTAGCAAAGCAGGAATGAGCATCTATTCCATTGCCATACCAATATTAGTGAGAGCGGATATTCGCGAATTTTTTATCAAAACATTGAATTCCACAATTAAATTGATTGAACAGGTAAATGAAGTGATGATTGAAAAAGGTTTATTAGACAAGCCGCCTATCATACCGATTCCAGAAAAAGTCGAATTTGTCGAACAAAAAAGCTATTTTAAAGGTTTTTTCGGGGATGTCCGGCCGCTTCATGCTCTAGAAATTGCTCACTTATATGATAATATAGATAACAACATAACAAGTAAAACCTTGTTAATGGCATTTAGCCAGGTGGCAAAATCAGAAGCAGTGAAAAATTTCATGCTGAAAGGGAAAGATATAACAGGCAAACATATTGAGGCTTGTTCCAAGCAGCTAAATGAAAATAATTTGCCGTCACCATCATTACTGGGGGACCTAATCACGACCTCTACGTATGCGCCTTTTTCGGATAAATTACTAATGTGGCATAAAATTGATATGTTTTCGATGAAAATCAGGTCCTATGCCAATGCCATTTCATTAAATGGCAGGAGGGATATTGGCACCATGTATGCTCGTTTCCTGATGGATATTGCTGTATACGTACAGGAAGGAGCAAATATTATGGTTGATAATGGCTGGCTGGAAGAGCCGCCACATGCAATTGATCGTGCATCCAAAGATTAATCAGACTTTAAAACATGCGCTTCTCACCGAGATGGCAGGGCGCATGTTTTTTATTTTATATAAAATTCTCGTCATACCTTTTTGCTCCGTCAATTTCATCTCCGGGTTATAATATGAGCTCATTTAGCGGATGATAGCTATTGAAATGGTGCCACCTTTCCGGTTTTTTTATAAAAAAAGTTTCTAAAAAAGAGTAGTGTTCCGATTAAATTTTGCTATAATATAACTATTTTAAAAAACCTGGAGGTCCTTCCATGAAACTTTCTGAAAAGGAATTGGAAATTGTAGAGATTTTGGAAAAAGATAGCCGGATTCAAACTGAAGACCTGGCTAAAATGGTGAACTTAAGCACAGAAGAAACAGAAGTGGCGATCAAAAAACTCGAAGAACAAAAGATTATTGTTAAATATATATCTGTGATTGATTGGTCTAAGGTTGAAGATCACACTGGTGTAACAGCAATGATTGATGTGAAAGTTACTCCGCAAAGAGGAGTGGGATTTAATGAAATTGCTGAAAGAATCTATCGGTTTAAGGAAGTAGATTCGGTGTATTTAATGTCTGGTACGTATGATTTATCTGTCGTAATTGAGGGGAAATCCATGAATGAAATTGCAAATTTTGTTTCCCAGAAGCTATCAACACTTGATACCGTTATTTCTACTACAACTCATTTTATCTTGAAAAAATATAAGCATGACGGAACAATTTTTGAACAATCTGACGAAGACAAACGAATTGTGGTGTCACCTTAATGAAAACAAAAACAAGCTATTTATCAAAAAAAGCACAAGAATTAAAACCATCTGGGATTCGCCGGTTCTTTGATTTAGCCGCGGGCATGGAAGGGGTTATTTCTCTTGGTGTTGGTGAACCGGATTTTGTTACCCCATGGTCTGTAAGGGAAGCGGCTATCACATCCATTGAACAAGGGTATACATCCTACTCGGCAAATGCTGGTTTATTGGAGCTGCGCGAAGAAATTGCTGCATACATGAATAGACAATTTCACGTTGCTTATTCGCCTAAATCAGAAATCATTGTCACTGTTGGTGCCAGCCAAGCGATCGACATTGCCATGCGGGCAATCCTTGATCCGGGTGATGAAGTGATTGTGATTGAACCATGCTTTGTATCTTATGCTCCGATGGTGGATTTGGCAGGAGGGGTTCCTGTTACTGTTCAGACATTAAAGGAAAATGATTTTAAAATCCTTCCGTCACAGCTTAAGGAAGTGATTACACCTCGAACAAAGGCTATCATGCTTTGTTCACCAAATAACCCAACCGGATCTATGCTTAATAAAAAGGAATTAGAGGATTTGGCAGCAGTTGCAGAAAAATACGACTTACTTGTCATTGCTGATGAAATTTATGCAGAGCTTGTTTATGATGAAAAATATACCAGTTTAGCGGCTATAAAAGGAATGAGAGAAAGAACCATACTCATTTCTGGTTTTTCCAAGGGCTTTGCGATGACAGGCTGGAGGCTTGGTTTTGTCTGTGCACCTGAAGAATTGACGCAGGCGATGCTAAAAATTCATCAATATGCGATTATGTGTGCACCAACAATGGCCCAATTTGCGGCCATTGATGCACTGCAAAATGGCCGCTCTGATGTAGAAGACATGGTTAAAAGCTATCGCAGACGCCGCAATTTTATCGTCCAGTCTTTTAATGAAATTGGACTTTCCTGTCATACACCGGGCGGAGCTTTTTATGCTTTTCCTTCTATTGAATCAACAGGGCTAACATCTGATCAGTTTGCTGAACGATTACTAAAAGAAGAAAGTGTTGCTGTAGTCCCTGGAAATGTTTTTGGTGAAAGCGGCGAGGGGCATATCCGCTGCTCATATGCCACATCTTTAGAGCAAATTCAAGAAGCCATCAAAAGAATCAAACGATTTATTGATAAATTAAACTAAGAAAAACGGGAAGGCAACTCTTTAGTGCCTTCCCGTTTCTATTTTCAATGCCTGAATTTTTCCTTTTGCTGAAAACTGATTGGAGATATAGGATCCAACTGACAAATTAATAATCATATTTATTATGGGGGCTATGGCCGCAAGCTCACTAATAAATTGAAAGGCTAAGATGGCGGCAAGTGCTGTATTGCATAGCCCGACTTGAAACAAAATAGCTCTTGCATCTTCTTTTGCTACTGAACATTTTTTAGCAATCACGTAGGCAGCGAACATTGGCAGGACGACCTGTATAAATGTGGCAAGGATAATCAGAGGTATGAAACTGATATGCTGAGAAATCGCCTCTGTGCCATTGCCGACAATGGTATGTATGATAAGCAGCAAGGAAAGGGAGGAGCCAAACCTTGTCATATCTTTAGAATGGGCTGCCATTTTCGGGAAAAATTGTTTAACCGCAAGTCCTGTACTCATCGGGATAACAACAATCAATAGAAATGATTTTAGCAGATCTAAAAAAGAAATCGTTATACTGCTTCCTGACAGTCCAAGCATTGATAGGGGAGTAACAATTGGGCTGATGCCAACATCAATTAGTGATGAGGCAATGACTAGGGAAGTATTTCCTCCCGCCAGAAACGTATATAGGGTTGCTGCCGTTGCACTTGGTACCGTTCCTGATAAAATAATCCCCGCCGCAATCTCATGATTCGATTGAAAAAATACAAAAGCCAAGCCAATGGATACAAATACTGTAATCGTCCACTTTAACAAAGCAGCCAGGACGAGTTCTTTCCTTTTGGAGCGGATTCCTTTAATTTCATCAATATTCATCGAAAGCCCGGTGAAAAAAATAACTACTCCTAAAAGTAAACTCGGTACCCATGAAGCTGTTTTCCAATAAATCGGTGAAACATATGTCCCAGCACCAACTAAAATAATTAGCAAGGGAAGGTTCTTCGATAGAAAATTACTTATTTTTATCATTAATCAACAATTCCTTTTAGTTTTTACATACTTACGAGCTGGGGAGCGGAATGAGAACCTGAATAGGATTATTTTAAAGGATCTGCATTCTTTAATGATAAACCAAATTTGCTTAACTTTTTGCTTATCGTTGATTGACTTACGTGTAGGGCTTTAGACATTTCCACTGTTGACTTATATTTTTCCAAGGAATACTCAAGAATTTTTCTCTCAATTGCTTGAAGAGTTTCATAGTAATGTACGTCATCGTTAATATCAAAATGAAAGCCCGAGTCTGAGGCAGTATCTTTGTTAAATAAAATGTCCAGGACATCGTCTTTTTCAATGACTTCCCCATGGGACATGATTAAAACCCGTTCAATAATATTCTGCAGCTCTCTTACATTGCCTTCCCACTTGTACTTCATTAGGTCTCTTAACGCTTCTGCGCTAATTGATTTATTTGTTTTGTACTCCTGGTTGAATAGTTCTATAAAGTGTTTTGTGATGGCAGGAATATCTTCTTTTCTATCCCTTAATGGAGGAACTTCGATAGGAAAAACATTTAAGCGATAATATAGATCTTCTCTAAATTGCTTATCATCTATTAGCTTTTTGATGTTTTTGTTTGTTGATGCGATCACCCTTACATCGATTTTAATAGGTTTAACACTTCCAACACGTCTAATTTCTCTTTCTTGAAGAACACGAAGAAGTTTTACCTGCAAGGGCATGGACATTTCGGTTACTTCGTCCAGTAAGATGGTGCCATTGTTCGCAGCAAAAAACAGCCCGTCCTTCCCATTCTTATTTCCCCCGGTAAATGTGCCTTTTTCATAACCAAAAAGTTCTGATTCTAACAGGCTTTCCGGAATGGCCCCGCAGTTTATTTTTACAAACGGCTGATCATTTCGATAGCTGAAATGATGAATCATTGAAGCGATAATTTCTTTACCGACACCAGACTCTCCCAAGATTAATACATTCGAATGATAACTTGCCACTTTTTTTATTTGATGAACAACCTGCTGCATTTTTTTACTTTCATAAACCAGCTTAGATTGAATTGGCGAGGATTTAAGCTCTTTCAGTTGTTGAATCTCTCGCTGATACCCTGCAGATATTTCCTTCATTTCATTTAATTCTTTTTGTAATTGATCAATTTCTGTAATATCCCTTGAGGCATTAACAATTCTTCTAACCTTTCCGCTTTTGTCAAATACAGGGGTCCCAACAACTAATAAAGTTCTGTTTTTATCGGTCTTTTGTATTGTTGAGATTTTTCTTTTTTGCTCCAAAACCATTCGTGTAACCGAAGGGGTAAAAACACCTTGCTCCTCAAGTTTAAAAACGTTGCTTCCGACAAATTCTTCTTTTTTTACTCCCCAAAATCTTTCACAGGAATCACTTACTCGCAACGCTGTTCCATTTTCATCTGCAACAAAGATGACATCATAGGAGGATTCGAAAATAATTCGCAGATCTGTTGCAAGGCTTTGTAATTCTTCATAATCATTGATTTCAGGGATTTCAAAGAATAAAAAGACTCCTAACAGTTTCCCAGATGATAGGACTGGATTTCCCCGAATACGTACCTTAATTCCATGAATACCCGTATCGATTACTTTGGAAATCGACTTTTCATCTAAAAAAATATCATCCACCAATTTTTTTATCGCAGGATCTTCTAAACTTATATCATTTAATGAATCTGTTAAAAACATATACTGAATATTTTTATCACAATCGTATAAAACATATGGAACCTGAAAAGCATTTAAGAAATCTTGCTGAATCATGTCCTGAAAAGAAGACAGGGATTTGGCCAATAATAACACCTCATATTATTTATTCCAAATGTAATATGTATTATGAATATTATGATAACCGTATAAAGCCTATTATTCAAGGGATATCATACATGGCAGATTACGTTTGGAATAACTTTAATAAAAATAAGATTTTTAAATCATAGGATTCAGCTGGTAATAAGCTATATTGACAGTTTTTTATAGTTGGCACATTAATTGCATTATGAAAAATGTAATAACTAATCAGAATGGAGAGAGAGGAAGCATGAAATCTACTGTAAAAGCGGCGCTTGTGCAGCATTCACCTTTTTCAATGTGGGATAAGGAAAAGAACGCCAGCTTTATTTCAGAAAAAATTTCTGAATTAGCAAGGAGGGGAAATGAGTTAATCGTCTTTCCTGAAATGAGTCTGACAAACTTTTATGAGCATATTCCAAATGGAAAAAAGACCTATTGGGATAATGGTGCCATCACATTTGATGATCCATATTTACAAAGAATAATAGAAACAGTGAAAGAACATCAGGTACATATCATTATTGGAATTGCCGAACGCTCAGATATTATTGGAAACATATATAATTCAGCCTTATTGATTGGACCAGAGGGAATTGTTGGGATTGCAAGAAAAGTTCATTTTCCTGGATTAGAAAAGCTATATTTTACACCAGGCAGCGACATTCCTGTCTTTGATACTCCCCTAGGGAGAATCGGGATATGTATTTGCTATGATTGCATGTTCCCTGAACATGTTAGAATGCTAGCCTCCAAAGGTGCTGAAATCATCGCATTTCCTTCCTCTATCTGGAAGGGCGGCAATAAAGGCGGAATAGGTGCACTGGGATCCAAGGAACAATTCTGGAGAGAACTCCCCGCCGTAAGAGCAGTGGAAAATCAATGTTTTATCATTGCATGCAATGGAGGAGGAACACATGATCTTGGACCAGAGCTGGGAACATGGGAAAGAATGGGGTTAAGTAAAATTGTTTCTCCCTCCGGAAAAATTTTAGCTCAGGCAGAAGGAAATCAGGAGGAGGTTCTTGAAGCTCTTTTAGAGAGAGAGGTTCTGGAAGATTCGAGGAGTGTTTATGCCTTTCTTTCGGATCGCAGGCCGAATATGTATAAAGAAATTGCAGATCCTTTGTCTTAATGTCTATTAAGTATTCACAATATTAAAAATTATCCATCTACTAATTTTTAATATTTAGAAATATATAAAAGGAGGACTATTATGTTTCGATTAGGTGTTGATGTGGGAGGTACATTTACAGATTTAATATTAACGAATGAATCAAAAGGGGAGTCTTGGGTACATAAGGTTCCTTCGACACCATCTGATCCTTCAGAAGGGGTTATTACTGGTTTATTGGAAATTTGCGAAATGGCAAAAATTACTCCAAAAGATATTGAACAATTTTTCCACGGCACGACTGTATCTACCAATATAGTTCTCGAGCATAACGGTGCCAATGTTGGGATGATTACTACAGAGGGATTTAGGGATATTTTGCACATTGCCCGACATAAGCGGCCATATAATTTTTCATTGTATCAAGACCTGCCTTGGCAAAGCCATCCCCTTGTAAAAAGAAGAAACCGATTAGTTGTTCCTGAAAGGATTTCGGCTGAAGGAGAAATACTTAAGCCATTAGATGAAGAAAAGGTAAGAGAGCAAGTTAGAACATTAAAGGAACAGCAGGTTGAAGCCATTGCTGTATGCTTCTTATTTTCTTTCAAAAACCCAGTTCATGAAAATCGCGTGAAAGAAATTATTCAGGAAGAATATCCGGAAGCCTATTTATCTATTAGTAATGAAATCCTGCCTCAATATCGGGAATATGAGCGTTTCAGCACAGTAGCATTAAACGCATTTATTGGGCCAAAAACCAGTTCATATATTAAGAGGTTAGAAAAAAATCTTAAAGAAGAAGGTCTGGAAACAAGTCTCCATCTTATGCAATCAAACGGCGGGATTGCAACTTCAGAAGTAGCAGCTGAGAAACCAATTGGGCTTCTTTTATCAGGGCCTGTCGGCGGGTTGATTGGCGGTATTTCAGCCGCAAGAAACGCTGGATTTGAAAATGTTATTACACTGGATATTGGCGGCACATCAGCAGATATTGGTGTTGCTCCACAAGGGAAAATGAGAATGCGACATTTACTCGATACACGCATAGGGCAATACAATGCCATGGTTCCTATGGTCGATATTGATACGATTGGTGCTGGCGGCGGGTCGATTGCCTATGTTGATGAAGGAGGAATTTTCCGTGTTGGCCCTAAGAGTGCTGGAGCTGATCCTGGACCGGCATGCTATGGAAAAGGCGGAGATTTGCCAACATCTACAGATGCAAATGTCTTGCTTGGCAGAATCAATGCTGATGGAGAGCTTGCGGGGAACCTAAAAATTAATCCAGAGTTATCCAGAAAAGCTTATGAAACACATATTGGTTCCAAGTTAAACATGACTCCTTTAGAAGCTGCAGCTGGAGCTTTAAAAATCATGACACACAATATGGTCAATGCGATTGAAATGAACAGTGTCAGAAAAGGATATGATCCGCGTGAATTTACCCTTGTTGCAGCTGGCGGTGCAGGTCCATTATTTGCGTGTGACATTGCTGAGGAATTAAATATTCCGCATGTGGTGGTACCGCCATACCCAGGAATTACGGCTGCCATGGGATTATTATCAACAGATATTGCGTATGAAAAGGTATTTACCGTTTGGGCAAGTCTTTCTTATCCAGACATTCAGCATATCTCATCAGCGATCAGCCAGTTAGAAAAAGAGTCTATGGATTCATTGCTTGCGGATGGATTATCTAAAGAACAAATTAAGCTAAAACGTGTGTTTGATTGCCGGTATGCCGGCCAAGGGTACGAGCTGCGCGTCGATGCACCAGAAGGTGAAATTACGCAGGAATGGATTGATGAGGTCATTCAGCGCTTCCACAAAGTACATGAACAGGAATATGCAAGCCAGTTCCCTGACCAGGAAGTTCAAGTTATTAATGTCCGTGTGATTGGCATTGGATTAGTGACTGCCGATAAAAAGACAGAAGCCAAGATTAATCAAAAGACCGATTTTGACCTGTCAAAATGCGCGAAGCATTCCGTTTATTTCTGGATTAATGATCAATTAAGCCAATTTGAAACACCTTTTATTAACCGTGAGGACATTCCAACTTACACAGAATTAGTTGGCCCTGCGATTATCCAGCAAAAGGATTCGACAACAGTGATCCCTCCATATCGCAAAGCGACTTTTGATCATTACGGAAATATCGTCATCAATATGAAAGAAATATTTGCTGAAAAAGCAGAAAGATACATTGCATCAACAAAAGAGTAAGGGAGGAGAAAATACTATGACAGAGAAGAAAACCTATGAAAATATTGATCCTGTTACGCTAGGTGTTATTGCCGGTTCCTTTAATTCAATTGCAAAGGAAATGGCTCTTGTCCTATACCGAATGGCTTACTCAAGTATCATCCGCGAATCTGAGGATCTTGGGGCTGGGTTATTTGATGTAAATGGAAATGAACTTTGCGAAAGTGATTCCACACCGATGCATATCGGTTCACTGCCTGGCTACATTGCCGGTGTGAAGCATTTCTTAGGCGACGACATTCATGATGGCGATATCATTTTGCACAATAACCCATATTATGGGGCATCACATACACCTGACTTGGCTATTATTATTCCAATCTTCCATGAGGGTGAATTAGTAGCCTATGCTGCGAACACTGGGCATGTTCTGGATGTAGGCGGAATGTCTCCTGGATTAATGGTAGACGTTGTGGATGTTTACGCTGAGGGCAAACATTACAATGCTGTTAAGCTTTATAGCAAAGGCATTAAGAATGATGAGATTTGGCGGCATGTCCTCGAAAATGTCCGTACGCCTAAAGAAAACAAAGGCGATATCGAAGCATTGATTGCTTCTGCAAAATTAGGCAGAAAACGATATCTTGAATTAATCGAACGATACGGGCTAGAAACTGTAAGAGCAGCGGAACAGCGCTGGATGGACTACTCAGAAGAAATGCTGAGAAAAGAAATTGAAAAAATTCCTGATGGAGTCTATAAGGCACCAACAGGCTGGCTTGATGATGATGGCCGAAATTATGGCAAGCGTCTTCGAATTGAAACGAGTGTCAAAATTGAGGGAAGCGATTTAACCGTTGATTTGACTGGAAGCTCGCCGCAGGTGGAAACTGCTTATAATGTGCCATATTCCGGTTCCACACTTCCAGCTACCTATACAATCGTTCGCGCCATCTTGCTTGATGAAGCGAATTCAGAAGTATTTATCCCGCAAAACAGCGGAATTTTTAAGCCGATTAAAGTTATTGCTCCGTATGGAAGTATTTGGAATCCAAAGCCGCCAGCTGCAAACACAGCACGTATTAATCAGGTTCAGAGATTAGCAGACCAAATTAACCTGGCTTTATCAGAAGTGCTCCCAGAAAAGACAACCGCCGGAAACTCTGCGCATGTTCATTTCAACTCTTACGCTGGGGTTAAATCGGATTCTGGTGAGTACTGGGTATATGTTGAAGTCAATGAAGGCTCATATGGCGGACGTAATGGGAAAGATGGTCTTGATAGCGTCGATAATCTTATTGCCAATACAAGAAATAATCCAATTGAAGAATTGGAAATGCGTCTTCCTATGAGATGCAATCGGTATGAATTGCGTGAAGAAGGTGCAGTTGCGGGTAAATGGCGCGGCGGAATTGGTATTGTAAGAACATGGGAGTTTTTAGAAGGTGGTCTTTTCACAGGTGAAGGTGACCGCCATACTGATCCGCCTAAAGGAGTAAATGGTGGACTTGATGGACTAACCGGCTCATTAACATTAAATCCTGGTACGGAAAATGAGAAGAGCCTGCCGGCAAAGCTGACGAATTTTAAATTCAATAAGGGGGATCAATTAGAAATTAAAACCCCTTGTGCGGCAGGATATGGCGATCCGTTAGACCGGGATGTCAATAAAGTCTTAGAAGATGTCCTAGATGGTTATATTGCAATTGAACAGGCTAGAAAGGATTATGGTGTTGTTATTACGGAAGACCTGAAGGTTGATGTAGAGGAAACAGCAAGAGTTAGAAAAAGTATGGAAAAAGTGAATCAATAAGCAAAAAAAAACGCCAGGCAATACAGAAATTTGATTCTGTGCCTGGCGTTTTTTTTATTTGGAAAGCGAATGTCCATCAACCATGGGAATCTTTTTTCCGAAAGTAATTTTTCTTGGAAGAAGGTAAGATGCAACAGCGGCAATTAAAGCCAGCAGAGCTGCAGAACCAAAAGCGATGGTGTGAGTACCGAAGGTCTCATAGCCCCATCCGCCTAAAAAGGAACCAATAGCCCCGCCAATCTGGTGGCCAAAATAGGCCCATCCGTTCAGAAAGCCGAGCAAGCGGATTCCGTATAGATCACCTAGAATTGCCGATGTTAAAGAAACGGAACCCGCCCAGACTAATCCTCCCGCCGCAGCTACAAAAAAGAGCTGTGCAGGTGTTGCCACGAAAGTTAGGCCAAGTATCCCGAGCCCTCTAACCAAATAGATCCAAAATAGGATGTTTTTTCGTGGAAAGCGATCGGCAAGGGTCCCTAAAAAAAGCGTACTAAAAATGGCAACAATCCCAATTAGCCCAAAACCAAACGATGCTGTCATCGGTCCAAATCCATGGTCCATTAACATCGGGACTGAGTGGGAACCCATCAGATTCATTCCATAGCCGCAAGCAAACATACCAAAAGCCAGCTGCCAGAACCCCTTTGTCTTTACAGCTTCTTTCCATGTTAGTCCGTCTGGGATTTCGGACTGAATATTTCTGTTTCGCGGATTTTTTCCATCAGCACCTTCTGGAACGTCTTCACGCATGACAAAAATGGCTGAAGGAAGGACAATGCAGATGAATACGACAGCAAAAATAATGAGTGTCATTTTCCAGCCGACCCATTCCAGCAGCATCGACTCAACTGGCACCATAACAGCAATACCAGCCATACCCCCGGTCGAAAGATAAAAAAGGGCTCTGCCGCGTGCTTCCACAAACCATTTGCTTATAATTGGCGTCAGGGTAATGCTGCTTAAAAATGCAAGACCAAGGGATAGAAAAACACCAAAAGAAAGCAGAAAGGAAATAAATCCTGTTGAAAAAATCGCCCAGACCATTGACCCGCAAACAACAGCCAAACCATTCAGAAGAACAAATCTAGTCGTGTGCGTCTTTAAAAAATGGCCGGCAATCGGCATGCCTAAACCATAAAGAATCATGCCAACTGCAATAATAATGGAAAATTCTGTCCTTGTCAGAGATAAGTCCTCCATAATCGGTTTGACGAAAGGACCAATTCCCATCCGCAAACCCATCGAAAGCAGAACAATCACAGATGCTGAAGCAACGATATACCAGCCGTAATAAATCGAACTGTTTCTTTTTGACATAGCTAGTCCTCCAAACCCCATCCAATCTTTTTGCTTATCTTATTACAAAATTCTGATAATTAAACTGTACCACGTTAAAGTCAATCTGTATATATATGTCAAAGACATTTTCCTTGAGTAAAAAGGATTTAATCTATGAAAACGTTTGCTTGTGATAGAATTATTTTTTCGGATATTGACGAGGGAAAAAAGATAGTACTATAATTATTTTATAAGCCAATAAAAATGATTTATATGAATGAAGGGGCCTTAGCTCAGCTGGGAGAGCGCCTGCTTTGCACGCAGGAGGTCAGCGGTTCGATCCCGCTAGGCTCCATTCCACTTGGAGGAATACCCAAGTCCGGCTGAAGGGATCGGTCTCGAAAACCGACAGGCGAGTCAAACCGCGCGGGGGTTCAAATCCCTCTTCCTCCGCCAGAATTGAATATGCGGGTGTAGTTTAGTGGTAAAATAACAGCTTCCCAAGCTGTGGTCGTGGGTTCGATTCCCATCACCCGCTCTAAATCGAGAAGAACTAATCCTTAATAAAAGGGTTAGTTTTTTTATTGCCATAAATTTAGGGACACGAAAATTATTTTTAATAATATTATGACAAAATAAACAAAAGGGTTTATAATGGTGTTTATTCTTTTGCAGAGAAAATAGAAAAATAGGAATTTATATCACTATGAAGGACAAATTTCGTTAAAAAACCAAGTCAAATGTCTATCATCGGGGTAATGAAGGACAAATCCCATTAAAAACCAAGTCAAATGTCTTTCATCAGGGTTATGAAGAACAAACCCCGTTAAAAAACCAGATCAGATGTCTTTCATCAATGTTATGAAGGACAAATCTCGTTCAAAATTCAGCAAAATGATCTAATTCAAATACAGATCACCAGAACATAATTAAACACAAAATCTTCTTTTACACAAAAACATCGAGGTGAAACCCAATTGCTTGTGACTGTTAACAGGTACCTAGAACGGCTCATGCCGGTAATTACACCAACGAGTGTAGTTATTGGCGTTTTGCTTGCTGGTACAATGGATAATTATGCTTTTTTAATACCGTGGATTTTTGCATTTATGACTTTTTCAGGAAGCTTGAACTCCAATTTTTCTTCCTTAAAAAATACGCTGCAGCACCCATTTCCAATGTTCTTAATCTTTTTCGTCCTGCACATCCTTATGCCTCTTTGGGCATGGGGGATCGGCAACATGACTTTTAACGGGGACTCCCTTACTATAATTGGTATTATCCTAGCTATGTCAATTCCAACAGGGATCTCCAGCTTTATTTGGGTATCTATTTACCGGGGGAATATTCCATTAACCCTCTCCATAATACTGATAGATGCCTTTCTCGCACCATTTATTGTACCGTTAACGCTATCGATCTTAGTGGGTGCAAGTGTGGAAATGGACTCCCTTACTATTATGAAGGGGCTAATCGGCATGATTGTCGTCCCAACCCTCATTGGCATGATATTGAATCATACAACAAAGGGGAAGGTTGCTAAGGTATTAAGCCCAAAGCTTGCGCCCTTTACAAAGCTTGGTATGGCAACAATCGTAATGATCAACGGAGCAGTCGTTGCGCCTTATTTGAAAAATATTGATAAAAAATTAGTGATGATCACCATTATTGTTTTTTGCATTGCCTTCACAGGCTATTTATTTGCTTTTATCATTGGAAAAATGTGCCGTGTAGATAAGGAAACAGTCATTACTATTACTTTTACAGGCGGAATGAGAAATATCAGTACCGGTGCGGTTTTGGCCGTTTCGTATTTTCCGCCGCCAGTCGCAGTCCCAGTTGTTATTGGCATGCTCTTTCAGCAAGTGCTCGCTTCGCTGTACGGAGCGGTGCTAGACCGATATTATCATAGACAGGTATACAACAGCAGGGAACAGGCAATGTAATTAAGCAAGATTTTTGAAACATCTGTTGACAAAAGAGTTTTTTAGTTATATTGTATATTTAATAATTTAATATTTAAAAATTTTTCTTATCCAGAGAGGTGGAGGGACTGGCCCTTTGAAGCCTCGGCAGCGGACTTAATTTAAGTACTGTGCCAATTCCAGTAGCTTTTAAGCTAAGAGATAAGAGGAGCCGGAAATCAATGATATGTTGTGTATCCAACCCCTCTTCTTATTTTTAGAAGAGGGGTTTTTGCTTTTTATTTATATAATGGGAGGAAATTAAGATGACAAAAACATTAGTTAAAGCACCATTTAGAGCAGATCATGTAGGAAGTTTATTGCGGCCTGAAAGAATACATAAGGCCAGAAAGGCTTTCCAGGAAGGCAGCTTAACAGCACAAGAACTGCATGATATTGAAACAGAAGAAATTAAAAAAGCCGTTGATAAGCAAATTGAAGTTGGATTGAAGGCAGTTACCGACGGAGAATTTCGCCGCCGATTTTGGCATACAGACTTCTTAGAGCATTTAAATGGAGTAGAGGGCTATGTTCCAGATCAAGGGTACGTATTTGTAGGAGAAGAAACAGAAAGATACAATATCCGTGTGACTGGAAAAGTCTCATTTAACCCAAATCATCCGCATGTAAAGGACTTTATCCTGTTCAAAGAGATTGTTGGGGATCGAGCAATTGCCAAACAAACCATCCCAAGTCCTAACCAGCTGTTTAATGCCGGAATTCGCAACCTTGAAATTTATCCAGATATTGAAGAATATGCAAATGATGTTATTCAGGCATATCGCGATGCCATCAAGGCGTTTTATGATGCAGGCTGCCGTTACTTGCAGCTCGATGATGTGTACATCGCCGGCCTTAATGCACCAGAAATTCCATTCAATGATAGCGGTTATTCACGAGAGGAATTAATTGATTTAGCTTTGCGTGTGGCAAATGGTGTATTAGAAGATAAACCAGAAGACCTGGTTGTCACCACACACCTCTGCCGTGGAAACTACCGCTCGAAATGGGCATTTGAAGGCAGCTATGCAAAAATCGCCCCAACATTATTTGCAAAAGAAAAAGTAAACGGATTTTTCCTGGAATATGATGATGACCGTTCTGGAGATTTCAAACCATTAGAATATATCCAAAATGGAGGACCTCAGGTAGTACTAGGTGTATTTACATCAAAACACGGGAAATTAGAAGATAAAGAAAATATAAAAGCCCGTGTAGAAGAGGCAACAAAATATGTACCATTAGAGCAATTATGCATCAGTCCGCAGTGCGGTTTTGCTTCTACACATCATGGAAATATTTTAACGGAAGAAGAACAATGGGCTAAGCTGAAATATATTGTTGATATTTCTAAAGAGATTTGGGGATAAGACGCAAAGCGAACAGTTATCTAAACTGTTCGCTTTTTATAATTTTATGAAAAATCGGTCTTTTAATCTTTTTCCAATCGTAGTATGATATCCTTATTCTTTTAGTTGGGAGATGTTTACAGGTGTACTACGGATGGATCGTAGTTGGGCTGACATTTGTGGCTGTACTCATAGCTGCAGGGATACGCTCAATTACAGGCGTTTTAATGATTCCGCTTGAACAAGAGTTTGAATGGAGCAGATCGGCTATTTCATTGGCATTTGCTATAAATCTCACGCTCTATGGAATTTCCGGGCCTTTTATTGCTGCGGGATTCCAGCGCATCGGTATTCGGAAAATGATGTCCTTTGCCATGTTAATCTTGGTTGCGGGAATGGGAGCCAGCTTGTTTATGACAAAAGTCTGGCATCTTCAGTTCATTTGGGGAATTATCATTGGAACTGGATGCGGGGTCTTTTTAACCGTACTTTCAGCAACCGTGGCTAATAACTGGTTTGAAAAGAGAAAAGGTATCGTCCTGGGATTTCTCATGGCTGCAACAGCTGCGGGGCAAATGATTTTCCTGCCGCTGCTTTCAAATGTAACCGAGCAATATTCATGGCGCGCAGGTATTTACATCTTTATGGTTCTAGGCCTACTAATGGTTCCAGCTATTATTATTTGGATGAGGAATAAGCCTGCTGATAAGGGACTTCTTCCATATGGGGTTACAGAAATTGTTCCAGAGGAAAATAAGGGATCTAAGAAAAACCCGATTGCAGATGCATTTAGCGTACTAGGCATTGCGGTTCGAAAGGGACCATTCTGGCTCTTATCTTTAAGCTTTTTTATTTGCGGACTATCGACTGCGGGATTAATGGCTACCCATTTCATCCCAGCCTGCGGGGCTTATGGCATACCTGAAGTAACAGCCGCCAGCTTGTTTGCTTTTATGGGCATTTTTAATATCGTTGGCACAATGGCGTCCGGCTGGCTTTCCGACCGTTTTGATAATCGGTGGCTATTATTCTGGTATTATGGCCTTCGCGGGTTGTCTTTGATGTTCCTTCCTTATGCGCTGAGCACAGTGTCATATCCAATGCTGATTGCTTTTGCCGTCTTCTATGGACTAGATTGGATCGCCACTGTACCGCCAACGGTGAAGCTTACAACTGAGTATTTTGGTAGAGATAAAGGGCCGATTGTCTACGGCTGGGTGTTCGCGTTCCATCAATTAGGTTCAGGTGCCGCTGCTTTTATGGGCGGATATCTGTACGAAATCCTTAATGGCTATACCATCACTTTTATGTCTGCAGGTATTCTTTGCATTGTTGCTACCATTTTTGTCCTAAGTGTAAAAAAACAGCAGCAGCCAGTGCAGCCAGCTGTCAGCGCATAACTTTTCAACCTCCGTTTTTTAACGGGGGTTTTTTAGATTAAATTTGGCCGTTGATTTCCTCTCCAGGCGCTTCGCTTTCCGGGGGGCGTTTTGCGATCCTCCTCACAGCTTGCGCTCCTGCGGGTCTCGCTTCAACGCTGATCCCCCAGGAGTCTACGCGCCTGCAGCGAAGATCAACTAAGCCGCTAAAATCAATATTAAGCTTTAACACAGCCTAGATTAAAGAAAAATCCTTGCTGTAAAAATACCCGAAACGATTTTTCCCAAAATCTACACGATAAGTGTAAATCCCCGCCAGACTTGCTCTTTTTTCACAAATGATTCCTGTCTTATTCTCAAATTCTCTTAAATAATAAAAGTCCTCAGGATTTGTATTTTTAATAGATTCACTATTCATTTTCTTTATTATGACCGATTGCCCGATAGTTATATTTTCGAGAGAGGTACCCTGATTCGTATCTAATAAATTGTCCATTCCATTCATCTCTTTTCCTCTTAACCATACAAAAGGGGGGGTGATTTGTCAACAAAGTTGACGATTGTTTGATAGTATCATATAATTATTGTAAACAAGGTTAACAATTTAAAGATTGGGGATATGGAAATGGAAATGTTTCATATCGGAGATATCATTGTATATTCTGTACATGGCTTAAGTCGAATTGATGATATTTGTGAAAAGACATATTTTGACGAAACGAAATTGTACTATGTGCTGCATCCGCTTGATAACACGACACTAACAATCAGCACCCCGGTAGACAACGAAAAGGTTTTAATGCTAAAGATGATGAATCGTGAACAGTCAAAGGAAATTTTACAATCATTTAAACAGCCTGGCACAGACTGGATTGAAGAACCTCGGCAAAGAGTTCGCAAATACAAGGAAACCGTACATACTGGTGATCGGAAAGAGATTGCCAAAATTGTAAATACGATGCTGAGGAAAAGTGTGGAGCTGAAGCAGAAAGAAAAGAAGCTGTATGACCAGGATCAGAAAATCTTGGACTCTATTAAAAAAATATTGTTTAAAGAACTGGCTATGTCGTTGGATACTGACGCTCAGGAGATTGCCGAGCAAGTTAATCGAATGATTGTAAGGTATCATTGAGGTGGTATTAGGTATTAGACAACTAAGGAAAGTTTCCGGTTTCAAATGTCTGAAGTTACGAATTCTTCGGACAGCATAGCAGGATTTTGAGCTGGAACTGTCTGAAGTATGGTAAGCTTCGGACAGGTTTAGTGGATTTCAACCATAGCTGTCTGAAGAAAGGGAAAGTTTGGACAGGTTCATTGGATTTTAAACCACAGCTGTCTGAAGTAAGGTGAGGATTGGACAAGATTCATAGAATTCGAGCCCGAGCTGTCTAAAGCAAGCTAACCTTCGGACAGCTTTATTAGATTTGAAACTGAATCAGTCCAAACCAAGGTAATCTTCGGACAAGGTTCCCAAATTTCGAACCACAGCTGTCTGAAGTAATACAACCTTCGGACAGCTTTATTAAATTCGGTAACCGCGCAGTCTAAACGAAACGATTATTTCCCCGCTAAACCCCAATCAGATTTTAATATATCCTTAAGAAGCGCTGCTTTCTCTTCGCCAATATTCTCTGCAATTTGCTTTTCAAGAGTGGCTTTCAGTGCCTCGTTTTTTTCATAACACTCTTCACCAAGAGAGGAAAGCCGAATGCACTTTTCTTTATTATTGTTCTCCACGTTCATCACTTCGACTAATCCTTTGGATTCAAGCTTTTTTATAAATTTATGTACAGCCTGTCGCGAAATATCTACATTTTTTGAAACATAGGCAATGGTTGGCTGCTTTTTATATATTCTTGCCATGATAAGCCATTCTGAGTTCGTAATATAAATGTCACCGCTGTTATTCCATAACTTTTCTGTTATCCCACGAAGTAAATGATGACGTTCACTTAATAAATCGATTAGATCTAAGTGCTCAAGTTCAGGCTTCATTCCCTTCACTCCAATCAGTATGTCGGCACTACTATACAAAAATATTACTTATATGTCAACTTAGTTGACAGACAGCAGGAATATTAAAAAGTAATCAAACCGTATTTGCTGACGGATCGGCTGAGATGAAATCTTCGGAGTCTATTGGCGATAGACAAAAAATTTCCAGAAAAAAACCTGTCTCCATAAAGAGACAGGTTAGTTTTTCTTTACTTTTTCCTTATTTAAAATAACAAGATACAAAATCATCGCAAAAAGAACAGAGACTCCGGCGACAATATAGATGAAGCTGTATCCAAATAAGAAAGCAATTTGCCCAAATGCCATTGCACCAATGCCAACGCCTAAGTCAAAGAACGAGAAGAATGTCGCATTGGCCATTCCCCGGCGATTTGGGGTAGATTCTTTAACAGACCATGCCTGCAGAGCCGGCTGAACAGTACCAAATCCTAAACCGTAAAAAACCGCTGCAATATAGAGGATGAGGCTATTTGGCAGCCAGGCAAGCAAGAACATGGTAATTAAAATTAACAAAGTTCCTGGCAGGAAGACCGCTTTATGTCCCTTTAAGTCGTACAGCTTGCCGGCAAAAGTTCGAGTTATCATTAATGCAATAGCATATAGGAGAAAATACCACTGTATGCCTTCGATGCCTTTTTCCAATGAATAAATCGGCAGGAACGCAGCGATGCCGCCAAAAGTAACTGTTATGAAAAACAAGAGCAGGGAAGGGGGCAATGCACTCTTTTCGTAAAAATCCCATTTTTTTAGCGGTACGGCTTGGGGCTGCACCTCTTTATAACGAATTCTCGAAGCCAATAATAAAGCCATAAGTCCTAAGATTGCACATATAGTAAATAATTGAGAAAAAGATATGATTCCTGTCAGCGCCAATCCCAAAGAAGGTCCAAATGCCAAAGCAAGGTTACCGGATAACCCATAATAGCCCATCCCTTCACCGCGCCGTTTTGCCGGGATGAGATCAGTAGCAATCGTACCAGAGGCGGTAGTCGAAAATCCCCAGCCAAGTCCCTGGATAATTCTCATGGCAAAAAGGAAGATGAGTCCAGCTGCAAAACCAAAGGATCCAACAGAAAGGACAAATATTCCCAGCCCTGTTAAAAAGACAAACCTTCTGCCTTTAGATTCTAACGCATGCCCTGCATAGGGGCGGATGGCAAGCGCAGAAAAGGTGAAAATCCCCACAACCAAGCCAATCAGCTGATCGTTTCCTCCTAATTCCTCAACAAACAGCGGGATTGTCGGCAAGGTCATTTGAAATCCCAGAAAAACAAAAAAATTGGCCGTGCAAATTAATATAAAATCACGGGTCCAAATTTTTTCCGAGCTCACCTTAGGAGCTTCTTTAACTAATTGGTCACTCATTTTATTCCTCCTATACGGCAACTCCATAAGTATTCCGTTCATTTCAAATAATAAAATTCCAAAATTATTTAGAGTCACTAAGTAATCAAGATTATACATGAAATTGGAATGAATTTCTATGGTTTAGATGGTGTGTTTAGTTTAAACATTGAGGGCAGAAAATAATTTTGTTGAAATCAATCGAATTTTTGAAATTTATGTTGAATTAATAAAATTTTGTCCTTATACTAAAACCTAACTAATAATCATTAGGTGATAATATGACGACAAAAACAAAGATCAAAGATGCAGCATTAAAAATTTTTTCAACAAGCAGCTATGAAGAAACAACTTTATCGAAAATTGCCAATGAAGTAGGTATTAAAACACCCTCCATCTATGCCTTTTACAAAAATAAGGAAGACTTGTTTTTGACTGTTTTGCACATGGTGTTTACTGATCATTATGAGCATATTAAGCAGCTGGTTGATTCGCTGGCAAATGAATCAGCAGAGCGAAAGCTATTTATGATTTTGCAGGAAATGTATAACTACCATCTAAATGAAGAAGAAAAAACCAATTTTTATCGCAGATTTATGCAATTCCCGCCGCATGGTCTTGAGGAAATAGTGCAGGATGAATTTTTAAAATCGGATGAGTACCTATCCAATGTATTAAACGACATATTCCTTACAGCTATTAAAAACGGGGAAGTTCGAGAAATGGAAATCGAAACTTTGACTGCCAGCTTTCTGTGTCTGATGGATGGCTTGTTTACACAGTTATTTTATTATCCAAGGGATAAGGAGCAGCTGGATTGGCGTTTGCGAATCAATTGGGAAATTTATTGGAGTGGGGTTGCAAACAAATTTACGGGGGTTAAATCATGAGATTC
>Ga0182742_1000397_pt1 | contig 70757 bp, 69 predicted proteins | sample eDN5th37CBELigMG_FD_128880 | JGI IMG/M metagenome (GOLD analysis project Ga0182742, IMG submission 128880) | Enriched Miracle-Growth compost microbial communities from Emeryville, California, USA - eDNA 5th pass 37_C BE-Lig MG (version 2)... ...
CCGGCATTATTAATTAAAATATCAATTTTCCCAAAACGTTCTGCCGCCTGCTGCATTAATGCAATGATTTGCTCCGGCTTTCGCACATCTGTTTCAACAAATATTGCCCGTTTACCGATTTCATCAGCTGCTTTTTTGCCATCTGGATTCATATCGGCAACAACGACATTCGCTTGTTCTTTACCATACATCATGGCGACCGCTCGGCCAATTCCTTGTGCCGCCCCAGTAATCACAACGGTTTTTCCAGAAAACACAAATATCCCTCCTAAAAAGAATTCCACCTAAAAATTTTAAACGAAATGTTCTCCTAAGTAAAAAAAGACCGAGTAATATCACTCAGCCTCTGCTTTATAAAATAGAGTAAGCAAGAAAAATGCAATAAAGCTAATAAGCAAAGCTACACCGCCGGCGATATAGAAGATTAGCGTGAATCCTTGCGGCAGGTCAAATGGCTTGACCATGTAAAGCCACATTCCTAATGTTAAACCAGCCGATCCGATAATAGCTGTCCATACATGAATCTTGGTTAATATCGTCTGCTTTGTTTGGAAAACTTTATAAAAAACTGCCCAGGCAAATAGGCTTAACCAGCCAACAACTAGAATATGTGCATGAACAGGACGAAAAGCGTAGGATCCTGCACCAGCCATATGGGCGCCAAGAAAGGCACCAATCACGCCAAAAAGACCAGCAAATTTCAATAGGATTTGACTATTTTTGTTCATCAATCATTCTCCTCCGGGTTTTATCTATTTGTATATTGCTAATGTAAAAAACGAATATGAACGGAGGATGAACAACTGTTTACAAATTCTTCGCTAAAGGCATTTCAACGATGAAAGATGTCCCTTCGTTTTCTGTGCTTCTAACATGAATTTGCCCGCCATGTAATTTGACAATCGCCGCAGCAATCGACAGACCTAATCCAGTGCCTTCAATCGAACGGGTACGGGCAGAATCTGCCCGATAAAAACGGTCAAATATTCTCTCAAGTTCTTCTGGTTTCATCCCGATTCCGGTATCCGAAAAACGGACAATCATATATTCCGCTTTTACATCAATCGAAAGATCAATGCTTCCTCCAGGATTTGTATACTTAATGGCATTGGTTAAAAGATTATCCCAAACTGTATTTAGCAGGGAAGGATCGCCAATGAATTCGATATCAGGCAAGGTATAGCTAAGCATAAGATCTTTTTCTTCGCCAAGTACCCATTGATACGTTCGTACCAAGTCTCTTAATTGCTGTCCAACATTAAAGCTCTTCTTCTTTAAAATATCCTCGTTGCGATCAAGCGAGGCGAGAAGGAGCATTTGTTTGGTTAAGCTTGACAGTCTGCTGATTTCATCATTAATGATGGAAATATACTGTGCTCTCATTTCAGGATTAGCATCTTCATTTTCCAATAGGTTGGTATAGCCTTTTATATTGGAGAGGGGTGACTGGATATCATGAGAGATGTTGGAAATAAATTCCTTCCTCATGTCATCAGCTTGTTCCAACTTTTTTGCCATTCGTAAAAAGCTTTTTGAAAGCTCGCCGATTTCATCGTGGCGGTATGTATCTAGCTCAACATCGTAACTGCCATTGGCCAGTAATTTGGTAGCTGCAGTTAATTTAGAAATTGGTTTCACTAAATACTTTGTACTAAATAGAACAAACAGGATACTTAATAGAATGGTTAAAGCAAGCAGCCACGCCAATAAAAGGTGCATTTCATTAAAGAGCAGCTTGATATCCGGACGGAGAAAAAGCGCATATTTCTTTCCATCATGAACCATTGGTACACCAATGGTATTCCTTAATTCATTAGCAAAGAATCCTGTAACAAACGTTTCTTGCGGGAAATGAAGAATGCCATGAAACGAAGTTCCATTTAATACATCCGATATTATGTTACTAGGAAGGGTTTTATCACGAAAAGGAGCGCCAAAAAACTTCCCTTTTCCTGATTGATCGACCAAGTAAAGCTGGTAGCCTATAGTGGATAGGTTTTCCATATATTCATCCAGGATCATGTCCGGATGAGCTGCAGTGAAACTTGTGATATTCAGCGCTATTTGCGTGTTCTTTTCATCGTTGAATGGTTTTAATTTTTGCTGATAATAGCTGTTAGAAATAATAAAGGCCGTAATACCGCTTAAAACCATAATCCCGATGGTTATAACGACAAACTTGACATATAGGGATTTCATCCGCGATTGGCCTCCAATAAATATCCAACACCGCGCACAGTTTTGATTTGAAAATCATTGGTTATTTTGGCAAACCGTTCCCGAAGTCTTTTAATATGAACGTCAACGGTACGTTCGTCGCCTTCATAGTCCAGTCCCCAAATTTGCTGGATAAGCTGGTCTCGTGAAAAAACTTGCATGGGACTGGATGCTAAAACATGAAGCAGCTCAAATTCTTTAAGCGGCAAAAGTACTATACGATCGCCTATTTGAACCTCATAGCTTTTTTTATTAATTATGGTGTTTCCAATCTTTATGGCTGAATCATCAGGCTCATTTTCATAGCGCCTCAGCAAAGCCTTAACGCGAAAAAGTAATTCTTTCGGTTCGAATGGCTTAACAAGATAGTCGTCTGTTCCAGATTCAAACCCTTTTTCTTTATCCTCAATTTCACTTTTGGCGGTTAAAAGAATGATTGGAATGTCATAAAGCCTGCGAATTTCTTTTGTCAGGGCAAAGCCATCCAGATAAGGCATCATTATATCAATAACCGCAAGATCGCATGGATTCTTTTTTAAGACATCTAATCCTTCGACCCCATCCCTAGCTTGGAATACCTTGAAGCCAGCATCGGTCAAGTGGATTGTGACCAGCTGTAATATATGGTTGTCATCGTCAGCAATTAAAATAGTTGTCATGATCGACTCTCCATTAATCAATGTATTTGCAGCATATATCGTACCATATCTTGGTGACAATAGTGGAAACTTAATTTTGAAAATTCCTTTATAGACTTGTATAATAGATATATACTCGATTGATTTAGGAGGTGCAATCTTGGAAAAAAGCAGTAAAAAGGAATTATACTCATGGATATGGTCATTAACACTTGCGATTGTAATCGCTTTTCTTTGTCGCACCTATATTTTCACGCCGACAACTGTTTATGGGGAATCAATGTCACCAACATTTGAAAATAAAGATCGGGTTTTAATCAGCAAGATTACGGATATCGAGCATTTTGATATGATCGTTTTTGCTGCGCCTGATTCGGATGAACACTATATTAAGAGAGTCATAGGCCTTCCGGGCGATAGCGTTGAAATGAGGGATGATGTCCTGTACATCAATGGTGAAAAGAAGGAGGAGCCATACTTAGAAAGCTCAAAAGAGGGCATCCTGTTTGGCAAATTGACAGGAGATTTTACCTTAGAGGAATTGACTGGCCACAAAACAGTGCCGGAAGGATCCCTGTTTGTCATGGGGGATAACCGGCTAATCAGCAAGGACAGCCGTTCTTTTGGGTTTGTGCCGATGGACTCTGTGGATGGGGAAGTTAAATTGCGAATCTATCCGTTGGGTGAGATCGGAATTCCTAAATAATAAATGAAAGAGCGGACCTTCAAACGGTCCGCTTTTTTTCATGATGATAAGGAAGAAAAGTACCATGCGATTTTTTTGCCTTGAAGGAAAAGACAGCTAAGTGGAGAAATAATAGCAATGACAATGCTGCAGGAAGAATGGAGCGGTAAATATGAGAATAGTTATTGCTGGAGGATCAGGTTTTATTGGCAGAAAGCTGACTGATCTGCTTTTGGAAGAAGGGCATGAAATCGTTATTTTAACAAGAAGAGAGGTCTCTTTTTCTAATCGTGTTTCATATGTAAAGTGGCTAGAGGATGGTATTTTGCCTGAAAAAGAAATAAAACATGCTGATGTGATCATTAATTTAGCGGGTGTATCGATAAATGACGGACGCTGGAATAACAGACATCAGAAGGAAATTTATGAAAGCCGGATGACTGCAACCGAAGAACTACTGCGAATCATCGGGGAAATGCCTGAAAAACCTTCAGTGCTGATCAATGCCAGTGCCATTGGAATTTATCCTGCATCTCTGGAGAGAACGTACACAGAGGAGGCGTCTGAAAGGGCCAATGATTTTCTTGGTAAAACTGTTAGGGATTGGGAAGCAAAAGCAAGTCAGGCGCAAAAGTTTGGCCTTCGCACAGTATTTATGAGGTTCGGAGTCGTACTTGGCAAAGAAGGCGGAGCACTGCCTCTGATGGCTTTGCCATATAAATTGTTTGCTGGGGGAACAGTCGGATCAGGAAAACAGTGGGTTTCTTGGGTACATGTGGAGGATGTCGCCCGTGCCATACTTTTTGCAATCAATAACGGCCATCTCCAGGGTCCAGTCAATGTTACATCGCCATCGCCATTGCATATGAAGGACTTTGGAAAATCCATAGGGCTTGTACTGAAACGGCCGCATTGGCTGCCGGTACCGGCTATTGCCATGAAATTGGCGCTTGGTCAAAAAAGTTCCCTAGTCCTTGAAGGTCAGCATGTCATTCCAAAGGTGTTATTGGAACAAGGATTTACATTCAAGTTTTCTAAGCTGACAAATGCTCTGGAAGACTTGCTAAAATAGAAATGGCTGGACAGGAAGGACTGTCTGCCATTTTTTTCTGCATTAACCCTTGCAATACGAGGTACATCGTATTACAATACAACCAGGAGATGGAAATGAGGTGAGTGTGGATGGATAAGGAAATGATGAAGGGAAGTGTGGATCTCTTGCTGCTATCACTGATTAAGCAGAGAGATTTATACGGATATGAAATGACGAAATTATTGAAACAGCTCAGTGATGATCAATATGAAATGAGCGAGGGGACACTATATCCTGCTTTAAAACGCTTGGAGCGAAAGAAATGGGTTGAATCCTATTGGTCAGAAACGCCGGCGGGAAGAAGGAAGTATTACAAAATGACGGAGGAAGGGTTAATGGAGCTGGAGAAAAAGCAAGCGGATTGGCAGAGGGTCAACCAATTAGTCCGCAAGAGCTCGGAGGGACATATATGAAATCAAAGCTCGAACAGTATGTTGAAAATATTGTCCGCCATACGGAGTGCTCGAAGCAAGAAAAAGAGGATTTGTATGAGGAGCTGCTGATTCATCTTGAGCTATCCCGCGATCAATTGATTGAAGACGGCATGACCTTAGAAGAAGCAGAGAAAAAAGCAATGCAGCTGTTCGGCAATGAGGGGGAAATCGGCAGCCAAATTCAGCAGTCTCTTTTTCCATATCGTAAGGAATTAATGCTGACGCTCGCTGTTTCATCGATTCTGTTTACCATCACAGTTTATTTAATAAACCTCTTTGTTGATGGTGATGCTCAAATTGGCTGGCTGACTATGTCTATGGCAATTGGGGCGATGCTTTTATTTTTGCCATTAAATCAATTTTTTCACTTGAATAAAAAACTTTGGCTAAACAGCCTGCTTATTATTCATGCACTGGCTGAACTTTATGGATGGCTGATTGTAAGCGGTTTAGATCATCCAGCAACAGTAGGCATGGTCATATGGGACTGGCTGAATATTGCTTTAACGATTGGACTTGTTTATCGGACCACGATTTATGACTACAGCCCGAATGAAAATTTTATGAAAATCCTTCACGGCTTAAATATTACGAGCGGCATAATTATTTCTGGCATAACCCTTTTTTTCTTAGTAGGAATGCTGATCATGATAGGCGAATTTCATCCTAGGATGCTCATTTTTATGAGTCCATTGGCTGTATGGATTGGCCTATATATTTTTCAATTAAAAATCGTAAACAAGAGCCGGAAAATGGCATTTTTACTAGGGCTTGTTCCTTTAATCATTATAGTTCTCCTATTTTTGTGGATATATTATCCGCAACTGGCTTACAGGTAAAAATCCTGTGAAGAAAGGAATGTATGATGAAGAAAAAAAATATCATAATTCTTATGCTATTCTTGCTGATCATCACAGCTGCATTGATTATCATAGGGTTTGTGTTTAACAAAACCGAAAATGAAAAACAAAATGGGCTTTCCAATCAATATGATGTCTCACCACAACACACGATTGCCTATGTATCATATCAAGAAGGAAAGCCTCAGCTGTTTTTGCAAAATGAAAACGAGACAACTGGCATTATGGCAGCAGAATTTGACGAGAATACGATGATTCTTGATCCATCATTCTCGAAAGATGGCGCAATTTTAGCATTTATTACTACAAATAAAGATAAAGAAACGAAACTGACAAGTACAGTTCATTTACTGGACTTACATACTAATGAAATCACAGAAGTATTCACGGATTCGTCAACGATTGCTGAGGTGGCGTTTCACCCACAAGGGTCATCCCTTTACTATTTGCGTGCAGGAACATTTGAAAATTATTCGCCAATTGCAGGAAAGCGGCCGCATGATTTTGATGTGTATGAGTTTCATTTACAGGATCAAACATTAAAGCGTCTGACTAACCTAAGTCAATACTCGATCCATTCCTTGTACGTTTCTTCAACCGGGGAGCGGGTATTCTTACAAAGGGATGATGATTCAAGTGTAGAGACACCTGAGGAGTCGTTCCAGGTAAAGGAAAGAATTTTTCAAATCCCATTAGACCGTCCGGAGAAGATGTCTGTCATATCCGATCCAAAACGAGAGGTCAGTGTTTTCAGCTTTACCATGACTCCATCAGAAAAAGAAATGATTTATCAATCGATCAGTAATCCTGATGAAGGCGGTACTTATAAATATGAGCTGTATAAATACAATGTGGAAACGAAAAAGGAAATACAGCTGACACATATAGGTGAATATGTTGGTGATCCTGTTGTAAGTGCCGATGGAAAAACGGTTTATTTCATGCTTGATAAAAAATTTGCCAAAGGCGCTCCCGAGTATCATCTATACAAAATGACCATAGATGGTGATAATATAGAAGAAATCAATTTATTTTCTTCATAGAAGGGAGCGGACGGGACAAGGGACCTGTCCCCTTGTCCGCTTTTTATGAACATTATTATAGTGATGGCAGGCGGTTTTTTCGGTGCCATTTTGAGGTATTTGGCTGGGAGCTTGTTTACAGCAGGAAATGGGTTTCCGTTAGGGACATTTATTGTTAATCTTGTCGGCTGCTTTGCTTTAGGCTGGCTGCTGACTTTTCTAATCAAAAGGAAGGATATCCGGCCTGAAATTTCGTTATTGTTTGGCACAGGTTTTCTTGGTTCTTTTACGACCTTTTCAACGTTTTCCGTTGAGACACTAGGATTGTTTCAGCAAGGATTGCCCATGCTAGCCATCGTGTACGTGCTCGCTAGTATCTTCCTTGGGTTATTATCATCTTTTTTGGGCTTCAAGCTGGCAAGTAAAAATGCAGGTAAAGTAGGTGAGTCCGCATGATTTGGCTGATTGGTTTTGGCGGTTCCATCGGTGCTTCTGTTAGGTATCTCCTGGCAGGATTTCTCAATAAAAAGTCACAGCAATTTCCATTAGGGACCTGGACAGTCAATATATTAGGTTCGTTAGTGCTGGGAATGCTGGCCCAATATCATCTGTCACACGGAATTAGTGATGGGCTTTGGTTTTTTTTAGGAGTTGGCTTTTGCGGAGCATTTACAACATTTTCTACTTTTGGCTTTGAAACAATCACTTTGCTTCAAACGAAAAGGATTAATAGTGCTGTAATGTACGTTTTGGCTTCAGTACTTATTAGCATTGCCGCGGCTGCCATTGGCTTTTACATCGTAAAATAAAAATAGCTTTAGGAGTGAAGTGTTTCTCCCAAAGCTATTTGCGTTTCTTAGATTTCCTGAACATATCTTTCGTCAGGGATTTCATTAAGCATGACATAAAGGCTGACATTGCCGCTACTTGTATTCTTGAATGCAAAATCATCTTCTCCGCTTGCACGGACAACCTCTTTTTCTGCGATTTCCGTTGGCTCTCCGTTAATCAGTAGTGTGCCATTTCCTTCAATAACCATTAAATACACTTCAGATCCAGGATGCTTATGGACGGGAAGCTCTTGACCAGGCATGAAATTAAGAACGAAGACGGTACTTTTTCCTTCGCGAAATAGTATCCTTTTTGTAAATTGTTTTTCATTGAATTCTTGAGCTGCAGAGATTGACTTTTTTTCCATTATGAAATCCTCCCCTATGTTTATCATGATTTTATTCTAGTCCTTTTTACATTTAAAATCCTTGATGCAGATCAATATTAACTGTCTTAGTATGGTCATTTGTAAAACTTTTACCAGCCATAAAGAGCAGGACTTTAGCAATACTATCAAATGTAAGGCAATTACTTGAAGAAAAGAGGGAGAAAACATGACAGTTGGAACACAAGTACAGCAAACAGTAGCAGGCTTAAAAAGTGCACAGGCAAGCTTTGAAGGCTTTGCATTACAAACTGAAAATAAACAAGCAAAACAACTGTATAAAGATGCTGCTCAAGCTACACAGGCGATCATTGATACAATATCCCCACGCTTGCAGCAAATCCAGAAAGAAGAACCACAATACAATTAGTAAATTGCCTTACCATGGCTGGCTTTTTTCAAAAAAAGCCAGTCATTTATTTTTCATATGGATTGTTTAAGCATTTTTACAAATACTATCATGTGAATAAAAAGGAGGGGGACAATGACAGTTATCTCCAATGTTAAGCAGTGCATGTCAACGATTAAAGGAATTGAAGCACAGCTGTCTATATTAGCATTAAATTCTCAAGATGATGAGGCACAGCGGGTTTTCCATGACATGATGAATGTAATGAATGAAGTAAAAAAAGATCTGCAGGTTCGTGTCAATGAGATCCTCTTTGAAGAACGGCAATATAAACAATCATAATGGGGTGATTTCATGTCAGAGTGGGCTCATATCTTTATCCGAGCCATTATTTTTATTACTGCGTTATTTTTCATGACAAAGATCCTTGGAAAAAAACAAATTTCTGAGATATCCTTCTTTGAATATGTATCCGGCATTACCATTGGAAGTATTGCTGGCGAAGTCATTATGGGACTTGAAAGCAATATAGGCCATGGAATTCTGGCAATCGGAATATTTGGCATAATAACTGTATTGATGGACTATTTATCCTTAAAGAGTAAGAATGTCAGGGATTTTATCGAGGGAAAAGGAACTATTCTTATTAAAGAAGGGAAAATCTTAGAGGATAATTTAAAAAATGAAAAATATACAACAGATGAACTAAGCTCAATGCTTCGGACCAAAAATGTGTTTAACTTTGCCGATGTGGAATTTGCTGTTTTAGAGCCAACAGGTGATTTATCCGTTCTTTTAAAGAGGGAGAATCGCCCGCTGACACCAAAAGATTTGAATATGAACATGCCGAAGGATAAGGTTCCGCAGACCGTGATTATGGACGGAAATATCATGAATGATCCGTTAGCTGCTTCAGGAAAAACCCGTGATTGGCTGCAAAATGAACTGGAAAAGATTGGTGTGACACTTGAAAATGTATTTTATGGCCAAGTCGATTCCTATGGCGAATTACATGTTGATATATATGACGATAAACTGAAGCAGCCAACACCGCAAACAAGACCATTATTAATGGCCATGCTAAAAAAATGCCAGGCAGATCTAGAGCTTTTCGAATTAGAAACACAAAACCAGGACGCCAAAAAAATGTACAAAAAAAATGCCCAAAAACTAGACCAAGCCATCCAAAAATTAGAACCATACCTCAATACATAGGGACAGGGGTAGGGACAGGGGGACAGGCACCTTGTCCCGGAACTCCCATCAAAAAAGACCAATCAGCAGATGATTGGACTTTTTCATAATTGATCAACAATTCTATGTGAATGGGAGTAAATATTAAAAGAATCACCGCGGACAAAGCCAATTGCAGTAATGTTAAGATCTTCTGCTAATTTAATGGCTAAATCAGTTGGAGCTGATTTTGAAAGAATAATACCGACACCAATTTTAGCTGCTTTTAATAGCACTTCAGAGGAGATTCTTCCGCTAAAGGCAATAATTTTGTCTTTTGCAGAAATTTTATTTTCTACACAATAACCTAAAATTTTATCGAGAGCATTATGGCGGCCAATATCCGTTCGGCAGACAATGATCTTGTCCCTAGAGAAAAGGGCTGCATTATGAACTCCGCCTGTATCTCTAAAAATAACACTTTGATCGTGAAGTTTCTTCATAATGGTTAGGCAGTTATCGGGAGTTAAGGTAATTTTAGATGTGGAGGTTTTCGCTGTCCGTGCATCATTGTGAAAATAAAATTGTCTGCTTTTTCCGCAGCATGACCCGATAAATCGCTTCGAATGGAACTCATGGCTAGCAGTGACTTTTACATGAAGGTCGACATGAGCAACCCCTTTATTTTCATCAATGATAATATCTTTAATCTCATCTTTTTGCCTAATAAAACCTTCAGAAGCCAGAAATCCAATCACGAGCTCATCTAAATGTTCTGGTGTACAGACCATGGTTGCGAATTCTTGTCCATTTAAAAAAATCGTAAGCGGACTTTCCCTCACAATTTCATCCTGCGTTTCCCGCAGTATACCGTTCTCATATTTAATTATCCGGCTATTTTGACTAATATTCTCCTCCATTTTTTCACCTGCCCAGTATTTCTCGATTAACAAAATAGTAGCACAATTTAAATGAATGGCAATAGTAATTAATATTGTCATAGTGATTAGTTGTAAAAAGGTTGTATATGAATGTTAAAAATGATAAAATTTAGAAAAGTGTATAAACTCAACATTTTGACACGTGACAGCGATCCTGTCAACGGTTAACAAATGTTACAATATGATATGAAAGATTTTCATTATTGGTGTATCGAAGTAAAAGGTAGTGGGTGCATGAATCGATTCGAAGCTGAATTTAGTAACCTAGTACGTTCCTTTCGTAAAAAACATATGGGTAAGGGACCTGGCAAAATTACAACCACCTTTTGCAAAAACTGGGCGATCTGTGAAATGGAAGGGAACCTGTCACCAGTTGAAAAATTTATTGCCAGCGCAGATGAAGGAAAACAAATGCTGCGTGCAGCCAGAACGGAAATGGTCAAGGAAATGTATAAAAAGAATCCCCCTGTGGAAATGGAAGAGTTTTTGCAGGTGAAATTTATTGATTTATTTGTTGATATTGATATTGAAAGAGATTTTGGTATGTCTATTTTTGTCTTTGATGAAGACATAGAGAAAAAATTCTCGCAAAAATAATAGTTGGCACTTGGCAGCGATCCTGCTAAAGACTAACCGCCAAACACTATGGAAGCATAGGCGTCGGGTGGTTTTTTTATTGGGAATTCGCGCCTTGAAGGACAACTGAAACAGGGAAAATGTCCATCATCGAGGCTATGAAGGCCAAAGGGAAGCGATTTTCCAAGGGGAAAGTCCTTCATCAAGGCTATGAAGGACAAAGAGAAGCGATTTTCCAAGGGGAAAGTCCTTCATCAAGGGTATGAAATACAAACTGAAGCAATTTTCCAAGGAAAATGTCCTTCATCATGGCAGCTAAAATATATTTTTGTAATAGGGTAAAAGCATTTAGTTAAAAAAATAAAAAAGGGGCAGAGTGAATATGGGTTCAACTAAACATACAGGTCCAATTAAATTAGATACCTCATTAAAACCTTCACTTTGGGCGGGGAAATCGCCAATGGGGCTTGGCAAGGTAAAGCCTCACCATATAAGAGATACCATGAAGGTTGTCTGGGACAATAAAGATAATCTTCCCTATGCCTATCGGATTCTGACTCAAGGCGTGTGCGATGGCTGTGCACTTGGGGTTTCGGGCTTACAAGACCAAACGCTCACAGGTCCGCATCTTTGTACAACAAGACTGAATGTCCTTCGCCTAAATACCATGCCGGCGATTGATCCAATGTGGCTGGAGAATATTGAAAAAATGCAGGAATTAGACAGTACCGAGCTTCGTAAGCTTGGAAGAATTCCCTATCCGTTATCAAGGAAAAAAGGAGAAAACAAGTTTACTAGAATCTCTTGGGATGAGGCATTGAACCGGATCGCCGCCAAAATTAAAAAAATTGATCCTAAACAGCTTGCCTTTTACCTAACCGCAAGAGGCATTACTAATGAAGTTTACTATACGGCTGCTAAAGTTGCCCGTTTCCTTGGCACAAATAACATCGATAACGCTTCTAGGATTTGCCACTCTCCTAGTAAAACGGCTTTAAAGCGTTCCCTAGGGATCGGTGCATCTAGCTGTAACTATAAGGATTGGATCGGTACGGATGTGCTGATTTTCTGGGGATCTGTTGCTGCAAACAACCAGCCTGTCTCTACCAAGTATATGTATGCAGCTAAAAAAGCTGGAACAAAAATTATCATGATCAACCCGTATCGCGAGCCGGCAATGGAAAATTATTGGATTCCATCCATTGCTGAAAGCGCTCTCTTCGGAACGAAGATTGTAGACGATGTCTACCAAGTTAATATTGGCGGTGATATTGCCTTCATGAATGGTGTGATGAAGCATTGGATAGAAATGGAGGAAAATGAGCCAGGTTCTGCGATTGATCATAAATTCGTTAATGAACACACGAATGGAATGGATGAGTTAAAGAAGCATTTGAAAAAACAGAATTGGGACCTCCTTGAAAAATCATCTGGCATGTCAAAAGAACGGATGCATGAATTTGCCGTACTATTAGCGAAAGCAAAATCTGGCGTCTTTGTTTGGAGCATGGGGTTAACCCAGCACCGCTTTGGCACGGATAATATTTCACAAGTTGCGAATCTTGCTATGCTGCGCGGTTTTGTTGGCAGAGAACATTGCGGAGTCATGCCAATTCGCGGTCATAGCGGGGTTCAAGGATCTGGTGAAATGGGTGCAGATCCGTTTGTCCTGCCGGGAAGCGACTTTGATGAAATCAATGCAAAGCGAATGGAGGAAATTTGGGGATTTTCTATCCCAAGTTGGCAGGGCGACACGGTTGGTCAAACGTTGGAAAATGTGCTGCTGCCAGATGATCATGAACGAAAGGTGAAGCTGTTCTTTACAAGTGGAGGAAACTTCCTTGAAACAATGCCGGATCCGGAATTTATTAAGGAAGTTCTTGAGAATGTAGAGCTCCGTGTCCATCAAGATATTATTTTTAATACCTCAACGCTTGTTGAAGCAAAGGAGGAGGTAATCGTTCTGCCGGCAATGACTCGCTATGAACAGCCAGGTGGCGGAACTTCTACCAGCACGGAGAGAATGGTCTATTATAGTCCGGAAATTAAAGGTCCTAGAATCGGCGAAGCCCGTCCAGAATGGGAAATCTATGTTGATTTGGCTTCAAGAGTGTATCCGGAGAAAAAGCATTTAATATATTTTAAAAAGGCCGAGGAAATCAGAGAGGAAATTGCTGTTGCCAACCGAAATTATGATGGGATACAGCATTTGAAAAATCGCGGCGATGTCTTTCAATGGGGTGGAGCTTGGCTTTGTGAAGGGGGCATTTGTCCAACGCCTGATGGAAAGGGCAACCTTCTAGCGATTGAAATCCCAGAGCTTCGCAAATCTGAAGGTCAATTTTATGTAACGACTCGCCGCGGCAAACAATTCAACTCGATGATCTATAGTGAGCAGGATCCATTCAACGCTGCAGACCGCTATGACATTATTATTAACCAAGAAGACGCAAAAAAATTAAATATCCGCAAGGGAGAGCCTATCGTAGCCTATAATAAATTCGGAACATTCCAGGGCAGAGCGAAATTCGAAAATGTAAAAACCGGAAACATTGCCGTATACTGGCCGGAGGGCAACGTCCTAATTCCAAAAGGCGTTTACGAAAAATATGCCGAAATTCCAGAATATAACACAGCAGTAATCATCGAAAAAGCTGAAACCTTCCACGCACAAAAAGACCAAAGATATGTAGAAAAGAGAATTGAAGAATTGGAAATGTCCATCGATTAACAAGTTTCTATTTTATATAAGAAGAGCTGATCATGACGATCAGCTTTTTTTGTTGTGATATGCTAATTTATAATTTTAATATTTTAACAAAAGATTAGTGAATCGCAGCCCCCTATGACGAAAATCAACCGGAATAGCAGCCAATTTGGTAATAGCTGGGACCATTTGAAATACTTTTGTAATATAACTAAAATCCCCCTGTTAAATAAGAATGCTATAATCGTCAGTGTAAACAAAGACACGAGATGACATAATTCTACAATCTTCTAATCTTAAAATGTACACAATCTTAAGTGATTATACATATGCCATGGAGGCAGCACGGTGATTTACATATGGAAGGCAGGCTGTAAAAATGAAAAAAAAACTAGTAATCTTAAATACGACATTCATGCTTGGACTAAGCAGTGCATTCGCAATCCCATCAGTTAAGGCGGATACTTTACATAGTCAGAACGCTCAAATCCAGCAGCAAAGAGCTGCACTTTCAACAAACCTATCAAAGGCTGAAAAAGAATTAAATGCCATTCTTGAAGAACAGGCAAGGCTAAATGAACAGATCAGCCGCGTAAATCAAGCAATTACAGATAATAATAATATGATTGTAAAGACTGAAAAAGATATTGTCAGCACTAAGGCTGAAGTTGAGCAATTAAAAAAGGAAATAGCAGTCATTCAAGAAAGAATTGATAAGCGTACTGAAATTTTAAAAGGCCGTGCGGTTTCATACCAAGAAAATGGCAATAGTCCAATTGGTTTCGTAGAGGTCCTTCTAGGGGCAACAGACTTTGGAGATTTCATTGAAAGAGTAGGGGCAGTTACAAAAATTGTCGAAGCAGATCAGGATATCTTAACACAGCATGATCAGGATAAAAAATTATTAGAAGAAAAACAATCTTCCGTTCAGAACAAATTAGCTGAATTAGAAGGAATGAAAACAGAGCTTCTAGGCATGAAGGCGCAAATGGAAGAGCAGAAGCAACAGACTGTTCAATTAAAAAATGAACTAAATGCTAAACAAGAAAAAGTAGCATCATTAAAAGCTAATCTAAAAATGCAGGACAGCACATTAGCTTCAAAGCAGGCAGAAATTCAAAACCGAATTGAGGCTAGCCGCAAAGCTCAGGCTGCAGCGGTGAAATCATCCTCATCCAGTAAACAAGTCAGCACTAGCAGCCGCGCGGCAATCAGCCAATCAAGCAGCCCTGCTATTAATATGGCTACACCGGCAGCTTCTGGAGATATTAATACAGTACTTAAAGCGGGCAATAAATATATCGGAAACTCTGTTTATGTTTTTGGTGCTGGAAGAAGTTCATATGATGTAGCAAATGGAAGATTCGATTGCTCAGGCTTTGTTTCTTGGGCATTTTCACAAGCGGGAGTAAGCCTGCCAGCTTATACAGGTGCTCTAACAGGCGTTGGAACACAAGTATCAGCAAGCTCAATGAGACCTGGGGATCTAGTATTCTTTGATACTTACAAAAGAGATGGTCATGTTGGCATCTATCTTGGCGGCGGTAAATTTATCGGTTCCCAAAGCTCAACAGGCGTTGCGGTTGCTAACATGAGCAGTGGCTACTGGAAGAGTAAATTTAATGGACGAGTAATAAGAGTCATGTAATAGAGAAGAGAGGACTTTCCTTTGGGGAAGTTCTTTTTTTTTGCAGTAAACTAGAATATTTTACCTTATATCATTTGTATATATATGTTTTCTGTAAATTCTAAATACTCATTGAACTTTGCGGGTTTGAGTGGTTTAATAAAGGTAAACAACCACACACACGAAAAACTAAAAACGCTGTTTCTTATTACGAAACGAATAGGGGAGCTGGTAATGATTACAGCAGAATTATTAACGGAATTGACCTCAAAATTATCAGGTGTAAAGGCTGCAGCAGGAAAGGATACAGACCATCCGCTCGGTAATGGCGGAAATGTGACTCTATATCCTGCAACAGAGGAGGAAATATCCTCCATACTGGCATATGCCAATAAGTATAAGCTGACAGTTTCAATTATGGGTGCTGGGACAAAAAGAGGCTATGGCGGTCAAAGAGAAGCCTGTGATCTAATGCTGTCATTAGAGAATTACCGCGGGATTGTCGAACATACTGTTGGCGACATGACGATAACTGTAAAGTCTGGAACAACTATCCGGGAGCTCCAAGACCATCTGGCTCGATCAAACCAGCGGATATCCATTGATCCATTCTGGCCGGAAGACGCCACAATTGGCGGCGTGATTGCTGCCAATGACAGTGGTCCAAAGCGGCTGCGTTATGGTTCGGCTAGAGACGCTGTGATTGGCTTGCGCACGGTTTATCCCGATGGAACCGTCATTCGTTCTGGCGGTAAAGTGGTAAAGAATGTGGCTGGGTACGATATGAATAAACTATTCATTGGCTCGATGGGCACGCTTGGCGTCATATCTGAAGTGACAATGAAATTGCGTCCTCTAGCAAAATATGAATCGCTTGTACTGGTCCCATTTTCCGAGAATCAATTGAATGAAATCCGTCCTTACTCAGTTAAGGTGCTTGACTCATATGCTGAGCCAGTATGCATTGAACTGTTAAATCCAACCCTTGCTGAAAAATTAACCGGGGTTCACCAATTTACATTGGCAATCGCCTTTGAAGATGTGGAAACCTCTGTTCAATATCAGGAGGATATCCTAAAACAGCTTCTTCCGGCAAACACACAGTCGGTTATCTTGGCAAAAGAAGAAGCACATGAATTCTGGAACCAATTTTATCGGATTTGCCCGAATGGGAAAACAGCGGGAGCTGAAAATGAAGCATTGGCAGCAATTAAGATTGGCGTAGTCAATCTAGATATCATCCGGCTCTTGCAGGACATTAATAGTCTGCAAGATTTAAATAATGTGCAGATTTACGGACATGGCGGTTTAGGACATGGATTAGGCCAAATCATCATCAGGGGAGCTAAAGAAGATGTGACTTCGGTCATTCATCACATAAGATCATCAGCACAGCAATTAAACGGATACGCGGTTATAAAGCATCTGCCGCAAGAGCTGCGCAAAGAAATAAATGTCTGGGGGCAAAATCCAGCCTATTTTCGCCTTTTTGAGGGTATTAAAACGAAGATAGACCCTAATAGGATTTTGAATCCGAATCGTTTTGTGGGAGGGATCTAGTATTGAGTGTCAGGGAAAGTGATTTAAATCAAAACCTGCCATGTTCAGCGAATCTGGGAAATTATCTTTGGAAGGATCCTCCGGATGAGAATAAATGGGCAGATTGTGTACACTGCGGGATGTGTCTTGAATCGTGTCCAACCTATGAGCAAACGGGGCAGGAGCAGCATTCGCCAAGAGGGCGGGTATATTTAATCAAAGCAGTGGCTGAAGGAAAACTGGAGGTTAATGACCAGTTTTCTGATCCTGTATTTGCTTGTCTGGACTGCCGGGCCTGTACAACGGCATGTCCAGCAGACGTGGATGTCGGCGGTTTAATTGAAGAGGCGCGCGGGCAGATTCGTCAAGCGATGCCATTAGCAGGCTGGAAAGGGACAGTCAGCAAATTCTTCCTTCATGGGATGTTTCCAGATCACAATCGACTAAACAAATTAGGCAGTCTGGTGAGATTCTATCAAAAAAGCGGATTGCAAAGGGCGATCCGCAAAACAGGGCTAATCAATATCATGCCAGATCACTTGGTCGATATGGAATCCATCATGCCTGAAGTCAAAGAGCCTGTACGCAAAAGGTATAAAAACCAAAAAGTCATTAAAGCACAAGGGGAGACGAAACGGGAAGTAGCTTTTTTAACTGGCTGCATTATGGATGTCATGTTTAGCGATATTAACCAGTCTACCATCAATGTTCTTACCCGAAATGGGAATGATGTAACCATTCCAGATGCTCAAACATGTTGCGGGGCTTTACATGTACATGCTGGTGATCGTGAAATGGGCAGGAAGCTTGCTAAGCAAAATATTGAAGCGTTCGCAGATGCAGAACATATTGTCGTTAATGCAGCCGGCTGCGGATGCATGATGAAAGAATATGCTGAATTATTCCGCGAAGAGCCAGAATGGCGGGATCGTGCAGAAAAGTTTTCGGAAAAGGTTCAAGATATATCAAAGTTTCTTCATGACACAGGCTATGAAAAGCCAAAAGCAGAATTAAAGACAAGAATCACTTACCATGATGCTTGCCACCTTGCCCATGGCCAGGGGGTTCGCCAAGAGCCTAGGGAAATTCTTCTTGATATACCAGGGATTGAGATGGTCCATATGCCAAATGCTGACCGATGCTGCGGAAGTGCCGGAATTTATAATATTACGAATCCAGAAATGGCAGGTGCAGTTCTTGAGAGCAAAATGGAAAATGTCCCCGAAGATGTTGAAATGATCTCAATGGGCAATCCAGGCTGTATGCTGCAAATGGCTGTTGGCGTACAGAAATATGGAAGAAATCAAAAAATTGTTCATACCGTTCAGCTTCTAGATTGGGCCTATCAAAAAGAATTGGACGGGAAGGAGAGTGAGAGTGATGAAAACAAAATTTAAATCAAATGACAGACATATTCAACAGCTGGCAGATATCGTTGGCGGCGCAAAGTCCATCCTTTATCAAAAAGAGGATTTAATCGCCTATGATTGTGATGGTTTCACCCTTCACAAGCATTTGCCAAAGGCTGTTGTTTTTCCGAAAAATGCTGAAGAGGTTTCAGAAATCGTTAAGTATTGTGCAGAAAATAACCTTCCATATTTAGCACGCGGCGCTGGAACGGGCTTGAGCGGCGGAGCCATTCCGCTTAATGGAGAGGTCATAATTAGCCTGGTCAGGATGAAAAGGCTTATTAGTGTTGATCTTGAGAACCGTAAAGCAGTTGTTGAACCGGGGTTTGTTAATTTAAAGCTGACCAACTCGATTTCCGATAAAGGCTACTATTATGCTCCAGATCCATCAAGTCAATATTGCTGTACGATTGGCGGGAATGTTGCTGAAAATGCCGGAGGAGCCCATTGTCTAAAATATGGAGTAACAACCAACCACATTCTCGGGCTTGAAGTGGTTTTACCAGATGGTGAAATTATACAAATCGGCAATGACGGGATTTTGGATCAGCCAGGCTACGATCTCCTTGGCCTTTTAACAGGATCTGAAGGGACATTAGGGATTGTCACAAAAATAACCGTCAGAATTTTGAAAAATCCAGAAGGCAAACAAACAGTTCTTGCCTATTTTGACAAGGTTGAAGATGGGAGCAGGGCTGTTTCGGAGATAATCTCTGCAGGGATTGTACCCGCAGCACTTGAAATGATGGATAAAATTGCCATAGAAGGAGTCGAAGCCGCTGCGTTCCCGGTAGGGCATCCGCTGGATATTGAAGCGGTCCTTCTCATTGAAGTTGATGGGATTGCCGCAGGAATTGATGAGCAAATCAATCAGATTCTTGATGTATGCCGGGCCTGTAATGTCCGCGAGGTAAGGGCAGCAAAGGATGAAAAAGAAAGAGAACGCTGGTGGGCGAATCGGAAGACAGGCTTCGGTGCTATGGGAGCCATTTCTCCAGATTACTTAGTTCAGGATGGTGTAATTCCAAGAAGTAAACTGCCGGAGGTTCTTAATCGGATTAATCAAATTAGCGAAGAGTCAGGACTGCGCATTGCCAATATATTTCACGCGGGGGATGGTAACCTCCATCCGCTGGTACTATTTGATGCAAGAAAGCAGGGTGAAATCGAAAAGGCCCTTGAAGCAGGAAGTGCCTGTTTAAAGGCATGTGCAGATGTTGGCGGAACAATCACTGGCGAGCATGGTGTAGGGATTGAAAAACGCGAGGAAATGCGCTTTGTTTTTAAAGATGAGGAAATCATTGCTCAGACCAATATTCGTGAGGTCTTTAATCCTGATAATTTGCTAAATGCCGGAAAGCTATTTCCGTCACCTGGCCGCTGTGCCGAAATAAAAAGAGAAATGAAAGAAGCGGCAATGAGCAAGTAGTTTTTTGAAAATTATTGAAATAGCATGATTTCATGTGCTATTCTTTTTCTAACGATAGAATGGAACAGTGTTTCGTAATAACAAACAAAGAGAAAGAAACATTGTGACAGAGGGGATCCTTTTTTAAAAAAAGGAGGATATAATCATGACAAATTACAAAAAGACTGGAAATTTACAGGTAGCTTCAGAGCTTTATGAATTTATTAATATGGAAGTTCTACCAGGAAGCGGCGTCAATCAGGAACAATTTTGGAATGGATTCGAGGGAATTGTTGATGATTTAACCCCAAAGAATCAAGAACTGCTTAAAGCAAGAAGTGAGATGCAGAAGAAAATTCACGCATGGCACCGCGAAAATCCATCAGGGGAATTTACCAGCTATAAAGCTTTTTTAGAGGGAATTGGCTATCTAGAAGATGAGAGTGAAGATTTCACTATCACTACGGAAAATGTTGACGATGAGGTCGCTGTTCAGGCAGGGCCCCAGCTTGTTGTACCAGTTAATAATGCCCGTTATGCGCTCAATGCTGCTAATGCCCGCTGGGGAAGTTTGTATGATGCCCTATATGGTACAGATGTCATCAGCGAGGAGAATGGCGCGCACAGAAGCGGCGGATACAATCCTGTCCGCGGCGAAAAGGTCATTGCTTTTGGAAGAGATTTTCTTGATCAAACTGTTCCATTGAAAGAAGGCTCGCATAAAGATGCAGCACAATATCAGGTTTCCAATGGGAAACTAGCAGTCGTCCTTTCCAATGGGAATGTAACAGGGCTTGCTGACGAAAAGAAATTTGCAGGACTTCAGGGAGACCCCGAAGATCCGTCTGCCGTTTTACTGGAAAATAATGGCCTTCATCTCGAAATTCAAATTGATAGAGCCCATCCAATTGGAAAAATAGATGCTGCTGGTGTTAAAGATATTCTTTTAGAAGCAGCACTATCGACGATTATGGATTGTGAGGATTCTGTCTCGGCTGTTGATGCAGAAGATAAGGTCGCAGTCTACCGGAACTGGCTAGGCTTAATGAAAGGAGACTTGACGGCCAGCTTCGAAAAGGGCGGCAAAACATTGACAAGAACAATGAATCCAGACCGCACCTACCAAGGCCCTGACGGAACAAGCTTCACGCTGCCTGGACGATCCCTTATGTTTGTCCGCAATGTCGGCCACTTAATGTCAATTAATGCTGTACTTGATAAAGATGGAGAAGAAATTCAAGAAGGCATCTTAGATGCAGTTGTAACTGGATTGATAGCCAAACATTCCTTGAACAGCAACGCAAAATATCAAAATTCAATAAAAGGGTCAATTTATATTGTTAAGCCAAAAATGCATGGTTCGAAGGAAGCGGGATTTGCCAATGAACTATTTAGCCGTGTTGAAGACCTCATTGGTTTAGAAAGAAATACGCTAAAAATTGGTCTGATGGATGAAGAACGAAGGACTTCTTTGAACTTAAAGGCGTGTATCCGTGAAGTTAAAGAACGGATTGCGTTTATTAATACTGGATTTCTTGACAGGACTGGCGATGAAATGCATACATCCATGGAAGCGGGTCCTATGATTCGTAAAAATGAGATGAAAGCATCTGCATGGCTTAATGCTTATGAAAAATCCAATGTAAATAACGGATTAGCTTCAGGCTTCCAGGGACGTGCGCAAATTGGCAAAGGTATGTGGGCAATGCCAGATATGATGGCAGACATGGTGAAGCAAAAAATTGGTCATGTTAAATCTGGAGCTAATACAGCATGGGTGCCATCACCAACGGCTGCAACGCTTCATGCTCTTCATTATCATCAAGTGAATGTATTCGAAGTGCAAAGAAATCTGCTTGATCAAATCAAGGATCTGCGCGATGAGATCCTTCAAATTCCAGTTGCAGAAAACCCAATATGGAATCCGGTGAAATTCAGCAGGAGCTTGATAATAACGCACAAGGAATTCTTGGCTATGTAGTTAGATGGGTAGATCAGGGAATTGGCTGTTCAAAAGTGCCAGATATCAATAATATTGGACTGATGGAAGACCGGGCAACCTTAAGAATTTCCAGCCAGCATGTAGCAAACTGGCTGCATCATGGAATTGCCACCAAGGAACAAGTGATGGAAACACTAAAGAGAATGGCAAAGGTCGTTGATGAGCAGAATGCAGGGGACCCTGCCTATCGCCCTATGTCTGATGATTATGAGCAATCGGAATCCTTTCAGGCAGCCTGTGATCTCATTTTTAAAGGCTATGACCAGCCAAACGGCTACACAGAACCAATTCTCCACCATAGACGCCTGCAAGCAAAGGCAAAATATGCAATCCAACAATAAGCAAATGGGAGGTAATCGGTTTTTCCGATTACCTTTTACAATCCTTTTATGAAATAAGGTGAAGTACATGGAACGAGAAAACATGGTGAAATCCGTGAGCCGCGCACTCGATATAATGTTGCTAATCAGCATGAAAAAAAGCGGGCTCGGCGTAACAGAGATTGCCAGACAAATCGATATTAACAAGAGCTCCGTCTATCGTATTCTTTCAACTCTTGTTCAATACGGGTTCATTGAACAGGATAAAGAAACTGGACGGTACAAGCTCGGATATAAATTTCTTGAAGTCAGCTCAAGGCTTCTCGAGTCCATTGACCTGCGAGAAGAAGCACGGCCATTTCTAACCGAGCTGGAAAAAGAAACAAATGAGGTTATTCACCTGGTTGTCTATGATCAAGGGGAAGTTGTCTACATTGAAAAGTTAGACGGAAACGAAGCACTTAGAATGCATTCCAAGGTGGGAAAACGAGCTCCTATGCATTGCACTTCTGTAGGAAAAGCCATTCTTGCCTACTTACCTGCAAATATTGTTGCAGGCATACTTGAACGAAAGGGCATGCCAGTCCATACAGACAGGACAATTATTAATCAGGATGAATTCCTTAAAGAGCTTACACTAGTAAGAGAAAAGGGCTATGCCTTAGATGATGAAGAAAATGAATATGGCATTCGCTGTCTTGGTGTTCCGATATTCGATCATCTTGGCCAAGTTGCAGCTGCAATCAGTATCTCTGGCCCGACTATTAGAATGACGGATGAACGACTTCAGCAGCTTCAGCCGAAAATCCTCTCCATTGGAAAAAAAATCTCCAAAAGAATTGGTTATCTATAAATCAATCAAAAAAACGTCTCTTATTGAAGAAAGGGACCTTTTTTTTGCCTTTGTTTGTAATTTCCAATATTTTGAATAGTATTATAGGTAAACACAATATTTAATTTTCAGAAGATTATTGATATTCTAATAAATGCTCGTATAATAAATCATAGGCATAATGTTTTAGAAAAACATTGTTTTGTCATAAGCAACAAATGTCATTATACGTCCATATTCAAAAAGAGAAAGGGGAAAAGACTTATGAGTACAGGTATGCTTGCATTATTATCGTTGCTTCCGATCATAGCCGTGGGAGTTTTTCTGGTAGGTCTAAGATGGCCGGCAAGCAAAGCGATGCCAATTTCTTATTTAGTTGCTGTTGGCTTGGCGCTTTGGATATGGAAAGTTCCATTTGCTAATGTAGCTGCGGCATCAGTTAATGGATTAGTAGTTGCTATTACATTATTGTACATTATTTTTGGTGCCATCCTGCTGTTAAACACTTTGCAGGAAAGCGGCGGTCTTAGTACAATCCGTCAAGGTTTCACAGATATTTCTGCCGACAGGCGTGTGCAAGTTATCATCATCGCCTGGTTATTTGGATCGTTTATCGAGGGCTCTTCTGGCTTTGGTACACCTGCAGCGGTAGCGGTTCCATTAATGGTTGGATTAGGATTTCCTGCCATGGCTGCAGTTGTCGCGGGGATGGTTATTCAAAGTACGCCTGTTTCCTTTGGTGCGGTGGGAACACCGATTCTTGTGGGTGTAGGAACAGGTTTGGGAGCTGATGCAAGCCTCGCGGATCAAATGGGGACTCTTCTCCCGCTAATTGGCGGCAAGGTAGCGATGCTGCATATGATCGCTGGAACACTTGTGCCATTGTTCGTTGTCTCCCTCATGACAAGGTTCTTTGGTAAAAATAAGTCATTCACAGAGGGAATTAAAGTATGGAAGTTCGCTCTTTTTGCTGCATTTGCAATGACAATCCCGTATGTCATTGTTGCAAATACACTGGGTCCTGAATTCCCATCAATGGTTGGAGGGTTAGTTGGTCTTGCAATTGTTGTGTTTGCAGCGAAAAAAGGTTTCCTTATGCCTCCAAAAGAAGAGACATGGGATTTTGAAGAAAAATCAAAGTGGGATCCGGAATGGAACGGAAAGCTTGAAATTACAAACATTGTTCATAAAAGCGGCGGCATGTCAATGGTTAAAGCGTGGTCGCCTTATGTGCTTGTTGGGCTTTTCCTAGTGCTGTCAAGGTTAAAGTCATTGCCGTTCGAGGGTTGGCTTAAGTCAGTAGTTATTAGAATTGAAAACATCTTTGGCTCTGGAATTACATCGAGTTTTGAAATTTTATTTTCACCGGGAACCATCTTTATTGTAGTTTCGATACTGACCTTCTTTATTCACGGAATGAATGGAAAAGCATACAAAAACGCGTGGGCACAATCAGGAAAAACGGCGATTGCTGCATCTACTGCGCTCATATTTACAGTTCCAATGGTTCAGGTATTTCTGAATACCGGAGGGGGTGCGGCAGGCTATGAAAGAATGCCAATTGAGCTTGCTAATGGAGTTGCTGCGCTTGCCGGCGAATATTGGCCGTTCTTCTCGACTTTTATTGGAGGACTTGGTGCATTTATTGCTGGCAGTAACACGGTAAGTAATATGATGTTTGCGCTTTTCCAGCACGATGTTGGTTTACAGATTGGCGTAGATGCAACATGGGTTGTTGCACTGCAGGCAGTTGGAGGTGCAGCCGGCAATATGATCTGTGTTCATAACGTTGTAGCTGCATCTGCGGTTGTAGGATTATACGGAAAAGAAGGAATAGTCATTAGAAAAACATTATTCCCATTTGCCTACTATGCCTTATTGGCAGGATCGGTTGGCTACTCAATCGTTTGGTATTCACAAAAAGGGATTTTCAATATCGGATCGATTATTGCTGTTCTTATCGCAGTTGCGGCCGTCTACATTATTGCAACTAATAATAGAAGAGCCAACTTGCTGATAACACCTGATTCATCGGTAAAATCTGATAAATAATATGTAAGTCATGGCCAGAGCAATCTGGCTTTTTCTTTTGTAATTCCCTATTAAATTGGCTATTTCGTATTGTATAATATAGGTATATTTTGAATATTCCGATAGATAAGGGGTATTCAAAATAGGGGGATGGTTTTATAAATTTATATAATGGGAGGTTGAAGAATGGGAGAGGCTGCGAAGATAAAAACTGTTTGCGGCTACTGCGGCACTGGCTGCGGGCTTGTTCTTGATGTACAGGACAATCGAATTGTCAAAATCCGGGGGGATAAGGATGCACCTGTCAACAAGGGACAAACCTGTGTAAAAGGTTCATTTGCCTATGAGTATGTCCACGCAAAAAGCCGGCTAACGTCACCGCTAATCCGCAAGGCTGGGGAGCTTGTGGAAGCGACATGGGAAGAGGCTTACGAATTTATCGCAGAAAACTTAAAAAAGATCAAATCAAACTTTGGCCCGGATGCCATCACGATGTTTGCTACGGCCAGAAGCACAAATGAAGTAAACTATGTGACGCAAAAGTTCATGCGTACGGTCATTGGAAGCAATAATATCGACGGATGCAACCGAACATGACACGCACCAAGTGTTGCCGGTCTGGCAACTGTGTTTGGCAGCGGGTTTCCTACAAACTCGCTGGAGGACTTTGAACAGGCTGAAGTGCTGCTTTTAATGGGTTCTAATACAACAGAAGCCCATCCAATCATTGCTAATCGCATAAAAAAAGCAGTGAAAAACGGTTTGAAAATCATTGTTATTGATCCAAGAAAAATTGATATGGTCAAGAGTGCCCATCGGCATTTGCAAATCCGTGTGGGAACAGATATTGCCTTAATGAACGCGCTAATTCATGTCATAATCAATGAAGAGCTATACCATCCAGCTTTTATTAATGAATGTACAGCTGGTTTTGATACATTAAAGGAACAGGTAAAAATGTACACACCTGAATATGCAGAAAAAATATGCGGGGTTTCGGCTCAAGCAATAGCTGATACAGCAAGGGAATACGCGAATGCAGGCAAAGCCATGATTGCCTATACACTGGGCATTACTGAGCATCACTGCGGTGTAAATAATGTATTTGATATTGCGAATCTTGCATTGCTCACTGGTCATATTGGGAAAGAAGGCAGCGGCATTATGCCATTGCGAGGTCAGAATAATGTTCAGGGTGCCGGAGATATGGGGTGCTTGCCGAACCAGCTGCCGGGAGGTGTCAGCATAACTAATGCTGAATACCGGGGCCGTTTCGAAAAAGCCTGGAACATTGACATCAACCCAATTGCCGGAGATACGCAGACAAGGGCGTTTGAAAGAATGGAATCCGGAAAAGTGAAAGCGCTTTATTGTATCGGAGAAAACCCGCTGATGGCAGATGTTCATTTAAATCACACAAAAAAACTGCTCGAAAAGCTTGATTTATTAGTTGTCCAGGATATTTTTCTCACAGAGACGGCAAAGCTGGCAGATGTTGTTTTGCCAGCGAGGTCATGGGGAGAAGTGGAAGGGACATACACAAACACAGACCGCAGAATTCAGCGTGTCAGAAAAGCAGTTAATGCCCATTATCAAACAAAGGACGACTGGGAAATTCTTTGCGAGCTTGCAACTCGGATGGGTTATCCCATGAACTATTCAAGCAGTGAAGAAATATGGGATGAACTTCGGACACTTGCATGGGAAATGTATGGGGGCATGTCATATGAAAGACTTGATAAGTTCTACAGCCTGCAGTACCCATGTCCAGAAGAATCCCATCCTGGAACTGCCATTCTTCATACTAGATTTCACGAAGAAAAAATGGAGAATATCAGACAATCGATGTTTGTGCCAGTAGACTACACAGATCCGATTGAAATGCCGGATGAGGAGTATCCTTATACATTGACGACCGGGAGGCGGCTGGAATCTTATAATACCCATACACAAACCCGTTACTATGCTGCTGGGGTAAAATTAAAGCAGACGGAGGAAAGTGCTGATATCCATCCAGATGATGCGGGGAAATTAGGAATTGAAACCGGCGATCTAATAGAAGTCAGCTCTAGACGGGGCAGTGTTCAAGTGAAGGCAAAGGTAACTGAACAGGTAGCACCAGGATTGATCTTTATGAGCTTCCACTTTAGCGAGGTGCCGACAAACGTGCTGACAATCAATGAATTTGACCCAATTTCCGGCACAGCCGAATTTAAAGCATGTGCAGTAAATATTAAACGGCTGAGCCGATGATAAAAAGGGAAGGTGACAAAATAGTCATCTTCCTTTTTATATTTTATAGATTAATACTCATTGTTGGTTATAAATTCATTGATTGGAGGAGAAATCAAGGTTTTTATGCTTTTGCTGTGTGATTAATTAATGTTGATTTTAACCGCTCAGTTGATTGGAGCGGAAGGCGCGTAGACTCCTGGGGGATCAGCGTTTAAGCGAGACCCCGCAGGAGCGATAGCTGCGAGGAGGCTCGCAAAACGCCCTTAGGTGCGCCAAGCGCCTGGAGCGGAAATCAACGGCCAAATTTAACAGAGCAATAAAAAAATTACCAAAAAACCTCTTCCATTTTTTATACGCTTATAATATAATTCTATCTGTATTAACTGTACTATGTATCGTAGTACACTACATACAGTTAGGAGTGTCACAGTATGTTTGAGCTGGATGTGAGAAGCCGTAAGCCCATATATGAACAATTAGTAGAGCGGCTTAAAGAGCTGATAATAACAGAAATACTAAAACCAGATGAACAGCTGCCATCCGTGAGAACACTGGCTCAACAGCTGACAATCAATCCAAATACGATTCAAAAAGCTTATCGGGAGCTAGAGAATCAAGGATACATATATTCGATTAAAGGAAAAGGGAGCTATGTCAGTCCAGCAAGTCCTAAACCGAATCAGGAAAAGCTTAAACAGGTCAAGGATGAGCTTGTCAAATTGATCTCTGAAGCGATGTATTTGGGAATGACGGCAGACGATCTATACCACATTATTAAGGATTTAGAAGCTTCTATTGGAGGAGGGGATGAAAAATGATCAAAATCAGTCATGTGCGTAAATCATTTGAGGACTTTGAGGCAGTAGAAAACGTAAGCATTGAGGTTAATAGAGGGTCTATTTATGGGCTGCTCGGATCGAACGGTGCTGGTAAAACGACATTGCTCAAGCTGCTGGCAGGGATTTATATACAGGATGAAGGGTCAATTTTGATTGACGAGCAGAACGTGTATGAAAATCCGGATATCAAAAATAGAGTTTTCTTTATCCAGGATATTCCTTTTTTTATTCCCCAATACTCTATTAAGCAGATGGCACAATTCTATGAAAATATCTATGCACATTGGGATAATGATCGTTTTGTAGAGCTTGCTGCTTCATTTGATTTAGATATACATAAGAAGATTCATAAATTCTCTAAAGGAATCCAAAGGCAGGCTGCCTTTGTTCTTGGCCTTTCTGCACATCCAGAAGTATTCATTCTAGATGAGCCGTTAGATGGGCTTGATCCGGTGATGAGGAAAAAAATCAAGGGCCTTATTATAGAAGATGTTGCCGAAAGAGAAATGACGGTTTTAATTTCCTCTCATAATCTTAGGGAAGTCGAGGATCTATGCGATCATATTGGCATTATGCATAAAGGGAAAATGATGATTGAAAAGGAACTGGATGATTTGAAATCAGATACACATAAAATTCAGCTGGCCTTTAAAGGGCCGATTCCTGAAACAATCTATCATCATATGAAGGTTCTTCATAAAGAAATACGGGGAAGTATAATGCTTTTGATTGCCAAAGGTAATGAAACGGTGATTACTAGACAAATAGAAAAGCATGAGCCAATCATATTCGATATCCTGCCGCTAACACTAGAAGAAATCTTTATTTATGAAATGGGGGATGTTGGCTATGCGGTCGAAAATATCCTTGGTTAACAAAGAAATAGGGAAAACAATCACAAGGAGCGCAGGCTGGGTATCCATTATTTATTTTCTCGGTCTGTTTATTACAGTGCCTTTGGAAATGATAATGACCCTATCTTCAGAACAATATCGAAAATATGTCCAAATTAAAAGTCTTTTTGATTTTAACGCGGAGATTCAAACCATTTTAGGACTGGCCATACCAGTGATTTCAGCTGTATTTGTTTTCCGCTTCCTGCAGGTGCGGTCTTACAGTGATTTTATCCATAGCCTGCCGATAAAAAGGGAAAGAATATTTTATCATTTCAGTTTATCAGGCTGTATGCTGCTTATTTTTCCGGTGGTGCTTAATGGTTTAATTATTTTCCTGCTCTACCAGCCTCTGGGCTTAGCAGATTTATTTGCGGCCACAGCCATCTGGAAATGGATGGGAACAATAATTCTATTTAATCTGCTAATCTATATGGCTGGCGTATTTATCGGAATGCTGACAGGTCTGTCGGCCGTGCAGGCGGTTCTTGCCTATATTGTCTTGCTGCTCCCTGCTGGTTTGCTGATTTTGCTAGCTTTTAATTTGCCTTTTTACCTTTATGGTTTTCCCGATGAATATGTGACAGCGGGCGGGTTGGAATCTTTTTCTCCTTTAGTAGCCTTATCTTTCTTAAATCAAAGGATGATTACCCAGGCTGAAATATATATTTATATTGTGCTTACAATTCTATTATTCCCAGCTTCTTTATTGGTTTATAAACATAGAAAGCTGGAAGCAGTCTCGCAGGCACTCATTTTTCCGTTCTTGAAGCCTATCTTCAAATATGGTGTAACTTTTTGTTTTATGCTTTTTGGAGGTTTGTATTTAGGAAGAATGGAAACAGACCTGGTTTGGGTGTATGCAGGCTATCTTTTTGGCGCACTGTTAGGTTATTTTATTGCAGAAATGGTGCTGCAAAAGTCGTGGAGAATTGTTATTCATGTAAAAGGCTTACTTATATATGCATGTTTAATGGCATTGCTGGTCGTGCTCTTCCAATTTGACTTTTTGCGCTACGAAAATAATATCCCAATGGCCAGAGAAGTTGAAGCGGTTCATTTTAGTGATGGTTATTATCGCTATATGGACACAGAAGAAAAGCCATTTTATCTGAAGGAGCCAGAAAATATTGATCTAGTAACAATGCTGCATCATGATATTGTTAAAAATAAAACGGTAACAGAAAAAAGTGGGAAAGATCAAGCATTTTTCGTTTATGAATTAAAGAACGGCAAAAGGCTAGTGCGGCACTACCAAATCGAGAAAGCAAAGTTTTCCCAGTACTACAAGATGATCTACGAATCTGCTGAATATAAGAGAGTGTCTAATCAAATCTTTCAAATTAATGCTGAACAAATTGAAAAGATTACGATCCATCCTAGCGGACCTGCTAATAAAAAGGCGGTTATTATCAACCAATCTGATATACAGGATGCCGTGAAAGTCTTAAGAAATGAGATTAACCAGGCTTCATATGAGGAGATGGTTGACCGCCGGGAACCGAACGCCTATATCGAATTCAGAACAGGCTCAGAAGAAAATATGATTCATATGGAGTGGCCTGTAACCTATATGAAATTTGAAGAATGGCTTGAAGAAAAAGGTCTGCTTAATGATGCAAAGATTCATCCATCCGATGTTTCCGTTGCTTATATTGTCAGACAGGACCTGCTAAGCTCAAATTTATCACAGGGATTTTCCTATGAGGATTTATTTGAGGAAATGAAGAAGAATGTGAATGCACTTAAAGTAACAGATAAGGAAAAATTGAAAGAGTGCCTTGAAAATGATCTAGGATATTTCGATGAAAAGTATGTTATTGCCTATCAATACATGGATGGTTCAACTGATATTAAAAGCTTTGATGAAGAGTATGTTCCTGATTTTGCCAAAACATACTTTCAAAAATGATCATACGAGAGGAGGGGAAAGAGTGTGGATACCTGTTCGAAGGATATGAGAAAAATATGCGAAACATATAATAATCGCTTATTCCGTGTGGCCTATTGTATAACAAGGGACCATTACTTAGCCCAGGATGTTGTTCAGGAAACGTTCATCAAGGCCTACTTGAAAATGGATATGGTGGAAGATGAGGAGAAGCTTGGGGCATGGCTGAGTGCGATTGCGACAAGAACAGCAATTGATTTTATCAGGAAAGAAAAGAAAATAAACGAGCGGAGTGCCATGCTTGCTGATATTGAAAATACTGCAATAAAGATGGATCAAAATGTTGAACAGGAAGTAGAGATGAATCTGCTGAACGAAAAAATCGGGGACTTCATTGGCACTCTCTCCTCTGACCAAAAAAAGGTGTTTCTTCTCAAAATTAAGCATGGTTTAAAGGAGAAAGAAATTGCCGAACAGTTAAAAATAAATCAAAATACGGTAAAAACAAGGATATACCGTGTAAGAAAGCAGCTGAAGGAAGCTTTTGTGGAACAAGGATTAGCTTAATAAATGGATGGCCCTTCCAATAGTGGAGGGGCCTTTTTTTATTCAAGTAGGAACTCTATGACTATTTTAAAGGTATTTGATTCTGCGCTGGGAATATAATGTACAAAAGTTTGAATTAGGAAAGGATGCTTGCCTTGTTAGAAGGAGTGCGTATAATTGATTTCACGAATTATCTGCCTGGACCCTATGCGACAATGAGATTAGCGGACATGGGGGCAGAAGTCATTAAGATTGAATCTGTTAAAGGAGATCCGGCGAGAGAATTAGGGGTAAAAGTGAATGGAACGGGCACACTATTTCTTGCCTACAATCGCAAGAAGAAAAGTGTGGTCTTAAATCTAAAGGAAAAAGAGGGACGGGAAACTGCTGAACGATTAATCGCGTCTGCGGATGCGGTCATTGAAAGCTTTCGTCCAGGTGTCATGAAAAGGCTCGGTCTTGATTATGCTAGCGTTGTTAAGTATAAAGAGGATCTTGTCTACTGTTCCATTACAGGGTTTGGCGAATCTGGCTCCTTAAGCCGACTTGGAAGCCATGATTTGAATTACATGGGTATGAGCGGTATTCTTGCCCAAATAAAGGATTCTGCTGGAAAGCCAGTCCATCCAACCTTTCAATTTGCTGACTACATTGGCGGACTAGCAGCAAACGAAGCTGTTCTGGCAGGACTTATTTCTAAATGGAGGACAGGAATAGGGAGTTATCAGTGCATCTCGATACCTGAAGTGATGGTTTCCATGATGGGGAGCCACATGTTAATTAAAGGTGAAACTGGGGCTCCAGATGGCCTGAGCGAATTAAATGGCAGGTGTGTATGTTATGCTATTTATGAAACAAAAGATCAGCGGTATATCACCCTTGGTGCTCTTGAAAAAGGGTTCTGGAGAAATTTTTGTGAGGCGGTGGACCGGAAAGAATGGATCGATCAGCAGTTTTCAATAACAGAGAAAAACAACAAGATTTACAAGCAAATAAATGAACTATTTAAAAGCCGCACATTTAATCAGTGGATAGAATTCAGCCAAAAAGTCGACTGCTGCATGGCCCCTGTCTTAGAACCAGATGAGCTTGCTGATTATCCTTTTTACAAGAAGAGAGGATTGATTAATAAAAAGTGCAATGGAGAAATTCAAGTAAAAATAGCAGGAAGCGGTGCGAGTGAAATTCGAGAAGTACCGTTTTTAGGCGAACACACAAAAGAAATCTTGAAATAAGAAAAATGAAAGGGTACTATAAATTATGCATCTTATTCTTTGATATAAATAGGAGAGAGTTTCTTGCGAATAGCTAAAATGATTCCTAATGGGTTTACATTGGGAAATTTGTATTGTGGTTTTTTATCTATTGGTTTTGCTGCGAATGGTGAATATAAAAATGCAGCGATACTAATTTTAATCGGTATGATGCTTGATAGCATGGATGGCAGATTAGCAAGGATGCTGAATGTGGACAGTTCCCTAGGGAAAGAACTGGACTCCCTTGCCGATATTGTTACGTTTGGGGTTGCACCGTCGTTTTTAGTTTACTATACATATTTTTTTCAATTCGGCCTGTTAGGATTAGGGATTGCAGGCTTGTTCCCGCTATTTGGCGCATTCAGGCTAGCTAGGTTTAACATCAGCACTAATAAAACATCTTTGCATTATTTTGTTGGTGTACCAATTACGGCAGCCGGGGGAATCCTGGCGATTTTGACGCTTTTTGGTGATAAGATTCCACACCTTTTTACAAGTGTTGTTTTTACCGCATTATGTTTTCTAATGGTAAGCAAAATTAGAATTCCGAGTTTAAAAGAAGTACCACTTCCAAAATACGGTACAATTGTGACGATTTTTTTAGGCTGTTTGGTTTATCTTATTTATGTAAAAGGAACAAAGGGACAGTTTCCGTATTTAATTTATATAGCAGCCCCGCTTTATGTTGCTTATTTGGCATACCGATTTGTAAAGAAAAGCAAAAGAGAGTAGACGACAAAGCTCGCACTCTCTTTTTTTATATTTAAATAATAAAAATTCCTCGAGTTACACGGAAAACAATGGATGTTCCCCTATACTCTCTTGTGATTTCTCTATATTGAAATAACAACAAATTAAACGAAGTGACAAAATTCGAAAAAACAGAAAATTAGGTTATTGACTAATATCAATATTCGTATTAGTCTTATTAATATATTTTTATGACTGTATACCGTATACCGTCGACGAAGAGGTGTATATTCAAAAATGATTAAGAGAAGAAATACGCTGCTTGATCAGGTATATGAGTATTTACGAGACCAAATCATCTCAGGAGGGATTGAGCCAGGTCAAAGATTAATAGAAGAAAAAATAGCAGAAGAACTTGGGGTAAGCCGAAGTCCAGTCCGGGAAGCTATCCGCCGCTTAGAAAAAGATGGACTTGTTTCTGTTCAGCCTTTAGGCGGGGTTACTGTTTTCAATCCTACTATACAAGACTATCAGTACCTATTTGAATGCCGGTTTCACCTCGAACCATTAGCGGCAAAATACGCTGCCCAGAGGAGAACACAGCAGCAAATCGAAGATATGGAAATTATTTTACATAAAACAGCAATGGGGCTAAATGATCATGATCGGAAGATGATACATGAACTAAATCAAAGCTTTCATCAAATTATTGTAGAAGCATCGAGTAATCCTTTTTTAATCAAGATGATTACTGAATTAAGAGGGGTTATAAGCTTTTACAGGAGCAGCATTTTAGAAATTGATCCGTTGCGCAAGGATACAGTAGTCAGGGACCATTACGATATTTTTCAAGCGGTGAAGGAAAACGATACAAAAAAGGCAGAAAAAAGTATGAAAAAGCATCTTGAAGCAGATTATCAGCTATACCTAAAGACCATTCAAACATGAGAGGAGGATGCAGACATGACAAAGAAAATGCCGCTGGATGGAGTCAGAATATTGGAATTAGGCAATCTAGTCGCGGCGCCGTTTGCAGGTAAAATATTTGCTGAATTTGGTGCTGAGGTTATAAAGGTGGAAGAACCTAAAAATGGCGACCCGCTGAGGAAGTGGCGAGTTATGCATGGTGAAAATTCCGTTTGGTGGTATATCCAGTCCAGAAATAAAAAGTCTATTACGATTAATTTGCGTGATGAGGACGGCCAGGAAATTGTCAAAAAGCTTGCTAACGAAGTGGATGTAGTATTGGAAAACTTTCGTCCTGGAACATTGGAAAAATGGGGAATTGGCTATGAGCATTTAAAAGCAATCAACCCAAGCCTGATTATGACAAGAATTTCTGGATATGGACAAACTGGACCATACAGTCAAAAGCCTGGATTTGGCAGTGTTGCAGAAGCTTATGCAGGATTACGCTATCTAACGGGATATCCTGACAGGCCTCCAGTAAGGGTAGGGATTGCGATAGGTGATATCATCGCAGGCTTGTACGCTGTTATCGGAACCATCATGGCGATTAGAGCCCGTGATCATGACCCAGACAGAAAAGGTCAATTGATTGATGTTGCTTTATACGAGGCAGTCTTCAGTCTCATGGAGGGAATTCTTCCTGAATATGATTTGAAAGGCATCATCCGTGAAAGAACAGGAAGTACTTTGCCGGGGATTGCACCCTCTAACACCTATGTATGCGGGGATGGGAAATACCTAGTCATTGGAGCGAACGGAGACAGCATTTTTAAACGGCTGATGAGAGCAATCGGCCGAGAGGATTTAGCCAATGATCCCAAGCTGTCTGATAATCAAGGGCGTGCTGATCACTCAGACCTTATCGATGAAGTGATTGAAAGCTGGACCAAACAGCGTACATTAAAAGAAGCTCAAAAGCTATTAGATGAAGCTGCTGTTCCAGTTGGACCAATTTACAGTATTGAAGACATAGTTGAGGATGAGCAATACAAGGCTAGGGGCATGCTGGAACCTGTTGTTTTGCCGGATGGCAAGGAGGTCTTATCGCCGGGCATTGTTCCTAAACTATCAGAAACACCTGGCCAGCTGAAATGGGTTGGTCCTTCATTAGGCGAACATAATGAGGAAATTTATGAAAAGCTTATAAAAATGGCGCCAGAAAAAATAGCTGCCTTAAAAGATACAGGCATTATCTGAAGAAATGTCGAAAGATTTCTATATTTCTATTAGTCTTGCTGCTTTTTAGCAGCATCTAATATATAAAAATTACACTTCACAAGAGTGAACCAACAATTTAAGGGGGATTAAAATGAAGAAAATAACAAGCAGCTTTTTAGCCATTATTCTTTTAATGGGCATATTAGCAGCATGCGGAGGCGGACAAGCTGCCAAGGAACCTGCAGAGCCTGCATCCACAAATGAAGGAAGTTCTGATCAAGCTAGCAGTGATGAATACGAAGAGGCAACGATCCGCTTAGCATACAATTTACCTCAAGACCACCATATCTCTATTGGTATTGAAGAATTTGCTAAACAAGTAACAGAAAAATCAGGCGGCAAAGTTAAAGTTCAAGTGTATCCGGCTGGCCAGCTTTTAAGCGATAAAGAAATGAACCAGTCTATTTTAACAGGCGGAGTAGAAATGGGTGTGAACTCTTCTACACTATGGGCATCAACTGTCCCTGCAATGGGTATTTTTGACGTACCATATGTTTTTCCAAACTATGAAGTAACTGGACAAGCCCTTGCTGGTGAAATGGGTAATAAGTTAAAGACGGCAATGGAAGAAAAAGGTGCCAAAGTATTAATGTTTGCAGACTATGGTTATGTTCAATTCGCGAACAACAAAAGACCTCTAAAATCACCAGCTGATTTCGAAGGTTTAAAGATTAGAAGTATCGGTGATATCCCATCAGAATTGATTAAGGCTTATGGCGCCTCCCCTGTATTTATGGGCGGCGGAGAAGTTTACATGGCTTTACAGCGTGATACCGTTGATGGTGCAACTTCAGGTACTACAGCTATGCTTCAAAGAAAATATAATGAAGTGGTTAAATATTTAACGGTTAATAACTATGCATACCTTGAATTCTTATTAGCAGTGAACAAGCCATTCTGGGATAATCTTCCTGAGAAAACTCAAAAGCTTATTGAAGAAACGGCTGCTGAAACTGAAACTTGGATTCGTCAAAAAGCTGAGGAAGAAGATGCTAGAACAGCTAAAGAACTAGAAAAATTAGGAATGGAAGTTTACTATGTTCCTGAAGAAGAGCTTGGAGAATGGAAAGAAGCTGCAGCCCCTGTATACGATGTATACCTTAAACAAGCAGGAGATCTTGGCAAAGAGCTTCTTGATATCGCAGAAAGTATGAATAAGTAATAGATAAATGACCAATCACCTGGCGGGGGCCTCTTCCCACCAGGTGATTCACTACATAATGAGATGGACTACATAGAGTGGAGGCAAACATGAGTTTTCTTAAATTATTATATAGAAGTGTTGATAAAGTCATTAGTTTTGGGGGCATCATTTCCGGTATTTTCGTTTTAATTGCAACGGGTATGACTTTTTATGAAGTTGTTTCACGTTCATTCTTTAATAAACCGACGATTTTTGCAACCGAACTATCCATTTATGCGGTTATTGGCAGCTGTTTTATTGGTGCGGGATATGCTTTAAGAACATTTTCACATATTACAGTTGACCTTTTGACCAATGCTGTTCCGCCAAGGGTACAAAATGTTTTATCTATTATTTCAAATTTATTAGGTTTGCTATTTAGTGTGATTTTTACTTGGTATGGCATTCATCATGTGCAAGGAACCTATGCTTTGGGTATTACCTCATCTTCCTTATTAAGGGTTCCAATGTATTTGCCTGAGCTGCTTCTTCCGATAGGCGGTTTGGTATTATCACTTGCCTTCGTCCTGCAAATCATTGATTGCTTTAGCAAGAAAGGGGAGACACAATCATGAATCTATTCTTTCTCGGCGGTATGGGTACTCTCCTCTTAATTGGTTTGCCTGTTGCCTTTACACTTGGATTATTGTGTATTGGAGGAATGTATTTTTTTAATGGCGGAACTATTGCATTTAACCAAATACCAATTATATCCTATAAAGCGCTAGATTCTTTTGAGTTGACGGCTTTGCCGATGTATGTCTTAATGAGTCAGATATTGCTCGTTTGCGGTGTCGGAAAAGACCTTTATGAAATGGCTAGTAAATGGTTTAGGCATTTGCCAGGCGGACTTGCGATTGGAACCATTTTCTGCTGCGCAATTTTTGCTGCTATATCTGGATCTAGTGTCGCGACTGCCATAACTGTTGGTTCTGTTGCTATTCCAGAAATGGTTAAACGCGGCTATCCTAAAAAATATGTACTTGGACTTGTTGCTGCTGGCGGTACCCTTGGAATCCTTATCCCTCCAAGTGTTCCAATGATCATTTATGGAAATATCACTGGTGAATCTGTCGGTAAACTATTTATCGCTGGTATTGTTCCAGGTGTTTTGCTGACATTAATATTTATGGTGTTTGCTTCATGGCAAGCGAGACATATAAAAGATAAGCCAGCCACTTGGGCTGAAAGAATGGAAGCTTCAAAGAAAGCTGTTTGGGGATTAATTTTGCCAGTGATTGTCATTGGCGGTATTTATTCTGGTATTTTTACCCCTACAGAGGCGGCTGCGGTTGGGGTTGTCATCAGCTTTTTAATAGCTGGTTTGGCTTACCGAAATTTAACCCTGAAAAACTTGAAGGAAATCATCCTGTCAACTGTCCAAACAAATGCCATGATTCTATTTATCATTGTTGGTGCAATGCTTCTTGGCTTTATCCTTACAGTTCTTAGAATTCCGCAAAACATCACTGAAGCGGTTACTACGTGGGATGTATCGCCATGGGTTATCTTTATCCTAATCAATATTGTTTTGCTAGTATTAGGATGTTTCTTGGAGACTGTTTCAATTATCGTTATTACTGTGCCAATATTGTATCCAATTATTACTGCACTTGGCTTCGATCCAATTTGGTTTGCAATTATCATGGTGATCAACATGGAATTAGCGCTGATTACACCGCCGGTTGGTCTGAATTTATTCGTCCTTAAAGGTGTAGACAAGACAAGCTCGATGTCGGAAATTGTCAAAGGGGTATATCCATATGCGATTATTATGGTCTTGCTTATCGCTTTGTTAGCGTTTTTCCCAGAAATTGTAACATTCATGACTAATACTGGAAACATTAAATAATTTCGGTAAGACAATGCCGGCAATCCTAATCTGGATGCCGGTTTTGTACTTTTTTAAGCTGGCATGGATTAAATTTCATCCAAGCTGCATAGTAATTGTATAGTCCTATATTTCTATTAATATTATTTATAATATCAAGAAGGAGAAAAGTCATACCCGAAGAATATATTTAATATTCAAAATATTATGTAATGTAACCGATTACACGAAAATTGGGAGGAGATATCTGGGTGGGGATTTTAGAAATAAAGGATATTACATTGCGTTTTGGCGGGGTTGTTGCCCTGGACAATGTTTCCTATGAGGTTCAGGAAGGAGAAATCTTTTCTTTGATTGGTCCAAACGGCGCTGGAAAAACAAGTATGCTAAATTGTATCAGCGGTTTATATCGTCCTGCTTCTGGATCAATTTCATTTAAAGGGGAAAATATTACCCATTTAAAGCCTCATAAAAGGGCAAGCCTGGGCATTGCAAGAGCCTTTCAAAATATTGAACTGTTTCCTCATCTTTCTGTTTTGGATAATCTTATGCTCGGCCGTCATGTGCGCATGAAAACAGGCGTCCTATCTGGCGGCATCTATTGGGGAAAAGCTCAAAAGGAAGAGGTTGAGCATCGCAGAAAGGTTGAATATGTGATTGATTTTTTAGAAATCGAGCATATTCGAGATTTGCCGGTAGGCACCTTATCTTACGGCCTGCAAAAAAGGGTAGAGGTAGGCAGAGCCCTTGCTCTAGAACCTGAGATCCTCTTATTAGATGAGCCGATGGCAGGTATGAATACGGAGGAAAAAGAGGACATGGCCCGCTATATCATTGACATACATGAAGAAATGAAAACAACAATAATTCTGATTGAACACGATATGGGTGTGGTGATGGATTTATCTGATCATATTGCTGTTCTTGATTTCGGCAAGCTTATTGGCTATGGCACACCAGGAGAAATTCAAAATAATCCAAAAGTTATCGAAGCCTATTTGGGTGAGGAGCATGCAGGATAAACAAAAAATCGAAACGCCTGCAGATAGAAGTGCTGGATTATTTAAAGGGAGGCTGACAATTGCATGTCCAACTCGAACCAAACCTTTCCTCAAAGCTTAATTGAGTGGGCAAATAGGGCTGGGTCAAATGTTGCTTTAAGGGAAAAGGATTTCGGCATATGGAACGAAATCACCTATCAGGAATATTTGCAGGAGGTGAAATTCCTTAGTCTTGGATTATCACAATTAGGATTTAAACGGGGAGATAAACTCGCTATTCTTGGTGATAATCGCCCGGAGTGGGTCATTTCAGAGCTTGCTGCGCAATCTCTTGGCGGGGTGTCAGTCGGGATCTACCAGGAATCCCTGCCAAACGAAATTGCCTTTATACTTGATCATTGTGATGCTTCGATCGTTGTTGTTGAAGACCAGGAACAGGTTGATAAGCTTTTTGAAATAAAGGATCAAATTGAAAAGGTGAAGAAAATTATTTATTACGATCCTCGAGGGATGAGGAATTACAAGCATGAGGATTTACTTTACTTTAAGGATGTACAGGAACTTGGAAAAACATTTGATAAAGAAGATGAGGGATATTTTTTACAGGAAGTCAATCAAGGAAATGAAAATGATATAGCAATTTTTTCCTATACATCAGGTACAACAGGCAATCCAAAAGGAACAATGCTCACATACAAAAACCTTCTAGATATGGCAAAAAATCTTTCTGCCATAGATCCGCTAACAGAAAAAGATGAATACGTTTCATTTTTACCCCTGGCATGGATTGGAGAACAAATGATGTCAATGGCAATGGGATTTTACAATGGGTTAACCATTAATTTCCCTGAAGAGCCTTCCACAGTCTTACAAGATTTAAGAGAAATCGGACCTCAAGTGATGTTTTCACCGCCGCGAATATATGAAGATATGCTTTCAAAATTTCAAGTGAAAATCCAAGATGCAGGCTGGCTGAAAAGGAAAATTTATCATCTTTGCAAACCAATTGGTGAAAAGGTGGCTAAAGCCCATTTTCAAAATCAGCCGGTCTCATTTGGTACAAGGATGATGTATAAGTTCGCCGATTATTTTATGTTCAGTGCAATCAGAGACCATTTAGGCCTTTTAAAGATGAAGCGAGCCTATACCGGTGGAGCGCCATTAGGCCCAGATGTGTTTGAGTTTTTCCATAGTATCGGCGTAAATGTCAAAAGCATTTATGGTCAGACGGAAGTGTCCGGTATTGCCATTGTTCATCGTGATGGAGATATTAAACTGGACAGTGTTGGGATACCTTTGCCTGGCACCGAGGTGGAAATTTCTGATGAAGGAGAAATTCTCATTAAAAGCACAAGTACCTGTCTTGGTTATTACAAAAATGAAAAGTCTACCAGCGAAACGATTGTTAATGGCTGGCTGCGCACTGGTGATGCTGGTTCATTAGATGAAAAGGGGCATTTGTATGTTATAGACCGGATTAAGGATGTGATCCGCCTCGATTCGGGAGAAATGTTCTCCCCGCAATTTATAGAAAATAAGCTGAAGTTCAGTTCGTACATTCAAGAAGCGGTTGCTATTGGAAAAAATCGTCCATATGTCGTTGCCATGATCAATATTGATATGGAAAATGTCGGACGGTGGGCAGAGAAAAACCAAATAAGCTACACCACCTACACCGACCTTTCCTCAAAGCCGGAGGTATTGATGCTGATTCAAAAGCAGGTGAACGAAATTAATCAGACGCTTCCAGAAAAAGCGCGTGTGAAGAAATTCGTCCTTCTTTATAAAGAACTTGATGCAGATGATGAGGAGCTGACAAGAACGAAAAAGGTCCGCAGGCAATTTGTGGCCAAAAAGTACGAGGATCTTATTGATGGATTGTATACAGAAGAAGAGCGGATCAATGTCGAAGGTAAAATCCGGTATCGCGATGGCAAGGAACAAACGATCCGCACGACACTTCAGGTGATCTTTATGGATGAAGGAGAGGGAGCTGCTTAATGGCGTTTTTTTTGCAAATGCTTGTCACTGGCATTGTGGTTGGAAGTGTATATGCCTTAGTTGCATTAGGGTTTGTGCTGATTTATAAATCCAGTGATGCCATCAACTTTGCCCAAGGTGAGTTCCTGCTTGTCGGGACCTATGTCTGTCTTACCTTAATAACTGCTTACAATATTCCTTTCATCGCAGCGCTTTTCATTGCCTTATTATTTAGTGCAGTGCTTGGCTTTGTCATTGAGAGAATTGTGTTAAGGCCATTTATTGGTGAGCCGGTCATATCCATGATTATGGCAACGATTGGATTATCTAGCGTATTAGCTGGAATAGTTCATATTATTTGGGGACACGAAACACGTGTATTTCCGAAAATCTTTTCAGAAGCGCCTGTGCGTTTAGGTGAGGTCGTTGTGGCCCCGGTTTACTTATGGTCATTGTTGATTGTCGTGATTATGCTTGTGATCTTTACAGTCTTTTTCAAGTATTCAAAGCTTGGCATTGCTATGCGGGCGACAGCAGATGATCAGCAGGCTGCACTGTCAATGGGGATAAGCGTTAAAGCGATTTTTGCCGTTGCTTGGGCAATTGCTGCTGTTGTTTCAGCGGTCGGCGGGATATTGCTAGGAAATATAAACGGGGTCAATGCTTCCTTATCAGCTATCGGACTAAAGGTGCTTCCTGTTGCGATTTTAGGGGGATTGGACAGTATTCCAGGTGCCATCATAGGCGGTTTAATCATCGGAGTAATTGAAAGCATGACAGGCGGTTATCTGGACCCGTTAGTCGGAGGAGGTTTAAAGGAAGTCATGCCGTTTGTCATCCTGGTGTTCATTTTAATGTTTAAGCCTTACGGTCTGTTCGGCAAAAAAGAAATTGAAAGGGTGTAATCGGATGAGAAATCCATTCGTCATGGACTGCGGGGAATTCCATGTCAATTATAAACAAGATATGGCCATATGGAAAATCACCCGTGTCAGAATGCGAGTTCTTATTTTGCTCGCATTGCTTGCAATCTTTCCGCTCGTTGCTTCCGATTACATCATTGGGCTTGCAACACTTTGTGGAATCGCTGCTATCGGTGCCATCGGTCTAAATATTTTAACAGGATTTACCGGGCAAATTTCAATTGGGGTTGGAGCCTTCCTGGGTGTCGGCGGCTATACTTCAGCAATCCTTACTGCAAAGCTGGGACTAAGCTTTTGGATTGCGATGCCTATTGCAGGACTTATTACAGCTATTGTAGGCGGATTATTCGGTTTGCCGTCTTTAAGACTAAAGGGTCTTTATTTGGCAATTGCTACTCTTGCTGCACAAGTGATCATCCTATTTGTCATTTCCCGCTGGGATTCGCTTACAGGCGGTACGGCAGGGATGGTACTTTCTCGGCCGGAAATTGGCGGATTTGTTTTTTATAGCGAGCGAAGCTATTTCTATTTGATGTTTGTCATTTTAATAATCACAACGCTATTTTCCTTAAACCTATTTCGCTCAAGGGTCGGCCGGGCCTTTATCGCTGTCAGGGACCGTGATATTGCAGCAGAAGTAATAGGCATTGATTTATTTAAATATAAGGTACTTGCTTTTATTGTCAGCTCGTTCTTTGTCGGGATTGCCGGTGCATTGCTTGGCCACTATACGATGATTGTCAGTCCAGAGCTTTATAGCATTACTGTATCTATTGAATACTTGGCGATTATTCTTGTTGGCGGTCTCGGCAGTGTATTTGGCTCCATCTATGGCGCTGTGTTTATCACCCTTCTTCCCGTATTTCTCCGATCTGGTGTCGAGTTCCTAAGCGGGTATTTTCCAGGCTTATCCGAGTTATTTGCGGGGATGAAAGAAGTGATATTCGGTCTCGTCATTATTTTATTCCTCATCTATGAACCTCAAGGCTTAGCGAAAATTTGGAAAAATATTAAAGACTATTTTAGGCTTTGGCCATTTTCGTATTGAAAAAATAGTTTAATACCTTGGTAATGTTGAAAGTAATGCATGTCATTATTTTCAATAATTAATATTAATTTTTCAAATATAAGGGGGAGAAAAATGAAAAAGATTTGGGCCAGTTTCGCAGCGTTATTGTTAGTAATTGGTGTGCTCGCGGCATGCTCTGGTGGCAGTCAATCTTCTGGACAGCAGGAAAACTCAGGTACAAGCGGGTCTTCTGGTGAAAAAGAAAGCACAGGTGGCAGTGAATCCGGCAAAGAGGCAAAAGGGATAATAAAAATTGGCGGAATCTTTGATCTTACCGGAGGTACAGGGGATGTTGGGACACCATATGCAGAAGGAGCAGAAGCATTTTTCGAATTCATTAAGGATGAGCAAATTAATGGTTACAATGTGGAGTTAATTGGCGATGACTATGCATATAAGATTCCAGAAGCACAAAAAATGTATCAAAAACTGAAATCAAAGGATAAAGTTGCTGCGATTCTTGGGTGGGGAACAGGGGATACAGAAGCACTGCGTCAGCAAATTGCTGCTGATAAACTCCCATATATTTCCGCGTCCTACTCGGAGAACTTAAAAAACATTGAAGAAAGCCCATATAATTTCTTAGCAGCAGCCTCTTATTCTGACCAGGCAAGATCGGTTATTAAATGGATCAAGGAAAATCATACGGGCGGAACACCAACTTTAGCATTTCTTTATAATGATACAGCGTTTGGTAAATCGCCAATTGAAGACGCAAAAGAATTTGCAGCAGAAATGGGTGTTGAAGTAGTCGATGAGCAAGTGGTAGATTTACAGGCACTGGATGCCACATCACAATTGTTAAACATGGAGAAGAAAAATCCTGACTATGCGATTATTCAGCAGACATGGGGTGCGACAGCTACGATCTTAAAGGATGCGAAGAAGCTTGGCATTGATACGCAATTTATCGGTTTGAACTGGGCTGCAGGTGAAGGCTTGCTTCCAGTTTCTGGTGATGCGGCAGAAGGCTTTATCGGTGTCATCACGCATGCATTCCCATATGAGGATCTGCCTGGATTGGAAGAAATCAAAACGTATTTAGATGGCAAAGGAAAAACATTAGAAGATATTGACCAGAAGTTTGTTCAAGGCTGGGTATCTGCCAAGATTATGATTGAAGCGATGAAGCTTGCTGACGATCCGACTTCAGGAGAGGGAATCCGCGGGGGAATTGAAAAATTAAGCAATCTAGACCTGGGCGGACTGGCAGCACCGGTTACATTCTCTGCTGATAATCATGCAGGAACGAATCAAATTCGCTTAGCTAAAGTAGAAAATGGAAAGTTTGCAGTATTTACAGATTATATTGGCTATTAATCGGTGAGGGGCGTTCGTTGCTGACGCCCCTTTTTTGAAACGGGTTATGGTATTTAGGCAGTTTGCGGATAGAAGTCAGGAATTGGCGGATATATGGAAAAATTCGGCTGATATCCGTAAAAAACTTATAAAGTTTACTAGTTTTGATGAGGGGGAAACCGATGCTGACGATTAATAACGTCGAAGTTATGTATGACAAGGTTATTCTTGTCTTAAAAGGGATGTCAATGGAGGTCCCGCAAGGAAAAATCGTTGCATTGCTCGGCAGTAATGGGGCTGGGAAAACAACTACATTGAAAGCAATTTCTGGTCTTTTAAAAAGTGAAGATGGCGAGGTCACCGATGGATTTATTGAATTTAATGGGGAGCGCATAGATACGAATGATGCTGAAGCCATTGTCAAAAAGGGAATTTTTCAATGTATGGAGGGCAGGCGTGTATTTGAGCATTTGACAGTTGAGGAAAACTTAATTGCTGGAGCGCATACCCGCAAGGACAGGAAGAATCTAAAGAGTGATCTTCAAAAGGTGTACAATTATTTTCCAAAGCTTGAAATGCTGAAGAACCGTCAGGCTGGCTATTTATCTGGCGGGGAACAGCAGATGCTTGCGATTGGCAGGGGAATCATGGCTAAGCCGAAGGTTCTTCTATTAGATGAACCGTCTTTAGGCCTGGCGCCGCTCCTGGTTAAGGAAATCTTTGCGATTATAAAAAGAATCAATGAAGAGGAAGGAACAACGATTCTCGTGGTCGAACAGAATGCTAACATTGCACTCTCTATTGCTGACTTTGGCTATATCATGGAAAATGGGCGCATCGTGATGGACGGACCAGTCAAGAAATTGCTAGCTAATGAAGATGTCAGAGAATTTTACCTGGGCATGAGCGATAAAGGCCGCAAGAGTTATAAGGAAATCAAATCATATAAAAGAAGGAAGAGGTGGCTGTAGTGGACAAATTGAGGGAGGTCATTGGCCATGCCTATGATCTTGCGGACGGATTCAGACTGCATATGGAAAAAGCTTTTTTGAGTCCTGATGATATTCAGACAATGGAGGATCTGGAAAAAATCCCTGTTTTAAAAAAGGACCAGCTGCCGGAGCTGCAAGGTCTGCACCCGCCATTTGGCCATTTAACTACAGTATGTTCAGGGGAAATGGCGCGAATCTTCATGTCTCCTGGCCCTATTTATGACCCTCAGACGCATGAAAAGGACTTTTGGCGTTTTTCTGAAGCGTTAAAGGCTGCTGGATTTAGTGAGAACGATATCGTGCAAAATACGTTTTCCTATCATCTATCACCTGCAGGGTTTATGTTTGATTCCGCCCTTAGGATGCTGGGGGCAACCGTATTTCCTGCAGGTACAGGAAACCGCGAGCTGCAGATTCAGGTGATGAAAGACCTTCGAGTGAGCGGGTATGTAGGAACGCCAAGCTTTTTTGCTATTTTACTAGATGCGATTGAGGAAAAAGGCTGGACATTTGGAAAAGAAATTTATGTAGAGAAGGTTTTTTTCACCGCGGAAATGCTGACACCGGGGATGAGAAAAAGATGCGAAGATAATGGAATTGCTGTATATGAAGGGTATGGAACTGCTGACTGCGGCTGTTTGGCGTTCGAGGATAAGGAAGGACCTGGTCTGAAAGTGACAAGCAGTGCGATCGTGCAAATCTGTGATCCGCATTCGGGCAAGATAGCAGAATCTGGTGAAGGCGAAGTCGTCGTTACCCTTTTTGATAAAACGTATCCTTTAATTCGCTTCGGTACAGGAGACCTATCCCGCTGGGTGGATGGATATGAAGGAAGGCGCATTGCAGGTGTCCTGGGAAGAGTCAGTGACGGAGTAAAGGTCAAAGGCATGTTCGTTAGAGAAAAACAGCTGGCACAAGTGCTTGAACAATCAGGGTATTCGGCGTTCCAGGGTATCGTCACAATGGAAAATAATCAAGATCACTTTGTTCTGCAGGTAGAATCAGCAGAAGAGCTTGAAGCTGCTTTAGTAAGTAAAATTCAGGATGTTATTCGGGTTAAACCAATTTTGAAAAGGGCGGAGCCAGGGTCATTATGTGCAGAAGGAAAGCGATTAATCGATAAGAGGTAGAAAACACGGGATCGTCCTCGTGTTTTCTCTTTTTCAGTAAGATGGGCTGTGGAAAATGGTCAATTATAAAATTGGCATTGTTAAAGCATAATGTTGATTTTAACCGCTTAGTTGATTGGAGCGGAAATCAAAGGTCAAAGTTAATAAAGCAATAAAATAAAAGTTTTTCCATAATATCCCTTGCAAAACTAATGGTATTAGTTATAATTAAACTAATACCATTAGTTAGGAGAATAAGTATGAGAATAACAAAGGTTAATCATATTTATCAGCTGTCATTCATGCCCAATTTTTTCCCAGTGAACTGTTATTTAGTTGAAGAAGAGGATTATTTGATTCTAGTCGATACAGCTCTTTCTTTTCATAAAAATGCGATTTTAAAAGCGGCACGGGATATTGGTAAACCTATTAGAAAAGTAATTCTGACACACGCACACGATGATCACGTTGGCGCGCTTGACGGGATTAAAGAAGTTCTGCCGGATATCGAGGTGGCTATACCTAAGCGGGAGCTAAAGCTGCTTAATGGTGATGTTTCTTTAGAGGATGGAGAAGGGGATAGCCCCATTAAAGGCGGCATACCGAAGAATGTTAAAACAAAGCCGGATATGCTCCTTCAGGATGGTGACAGAATTGATTCACTGCTGGCTATTCATTCACCAGGTCATACCCCCGGAATGATGGCGTTCTTAGATGTTCGGGACCAAGGATTAATAGCAGGAGATGCTTTCCAGACTAAGGGGGGAATGGCTGTTTCCGGTGATTTGCGCTGGAGTTTTCCTTTTCCGGCGATGGCTACATGGAATAAAGAAAGAGCTATAGAATCTGCGGAGCATCTCCTAAACTTTAGGCCGTCTCTTCTTGCAGTTGGACACGGAAATATGATCTCAGACCCTGAGATGGAAATGAAACGAGCTCTAGAACGTGCAAAACAAATGGTAATAGGAGTTAGGTAGATATGTCTGCAAAAATAGGAATCAATCATGATATGATCGTAAACACTGCGTTAGATTTAGCAGAGGGAAGAGGCATGGAATCTGTAACAATGGCTAATATAGCTAGAGAGCTTGGAATTAAACCCCCATCCTTATACAATCACATCAAAGGGTTAGATGAAATCAGGCTTGCCATGGCCATTAAAGCACAAAATCTATTATATAATCATTTGAAAGAAGCGGTAAACGGGAAGGAGTCTGGGCCAGAATCGGTAAAAGAAATGGGCAAAGCCTATCTATCTTTTGCACATCAATACCCAGGACTTTATGAAGCTTCTTTATTAGCTCCTGACCAGGGAGTAAGCGATGACAACCAATCAGCCGAATCCATCATTGATTTAACATTGAAGGCTCTGTCAGTCTATTCATTAAAACAAGAAGAATTGATTCATGCCGTACGGGGGTTAAGAAGTATTTTACACGGAATTGCTGACCTTGACAGGAAAGGGGGGTTTAAACTTCAAGTGGGGCTTATTGATTCATTAGAAGTCATTCTTGAAATCTTTTTAAATGGTTTAAAAGATGGTGGGACATCTCCTCCTGCATCAAAGAGGCGAATAATTCCTTCATTAGCAAAAAACAGCAGCCAAAGGAACGGAAAAGACCAAACGATGTCCTACAGAACAGGAAACAGGTAATCTAGGGAATCGAAGAGGCCGAACGATGCCCGCAACAATGTAAACACAATAATCTTGGGCATAATAGCAGTGTCTTCTCAGGCGCTGCTGTTTTTTTATAAAAAAATATATTCTAATGAATTTTAAATAGTTTGACTATGTTATGGCTCGGGGTTAAAATATTGGACAAGGTAAACTTTTTTAGATTTATCCATTTCGTTTGATAAAAAGGAGTTCTTCCCTATGATAAGCTTTTTTCAACATTTCAATCCGATTACGCAAGCCTTTATCGCCACTTTATTTACTTGGGGAATGACTGCGCTGGGCGCCGCTCTCGTTTTTACAACAAAAACAGTCAATCAGCGGTACATGGACAGCATGCTCGGTTTTGCCGGCGGTGTGATGATTGCGGCGAGTTATTGGTCATTGCTTGGACCCGCAATAGAAATGTCGGACAATCATGCGATAGGTGCCTGGTTTCCAGCAGCGACTGGATTTTTATTAGGCGGCGTTTTTCTCTGGGGGATAGATAAGGTTTTGCCCCATCTTCATCCCAATTCTCCAATTGGCGAGGCGGAAGGTTATCAGCCAAAACAACGAAAACGAAGTACTTTGTTGGTGCTTGCTATTACCATGCATAATATTCCGGAAGGGTTAGCGGTCGGAATTGCTTTCGGTGCACTCGCCAATGGAGGAACGGAAGCTTCTTTGGCTGGTGCGTTAACCTTAGCCCTGGGGATTGGCATTCAAAACTTCCCGGAAGGTGTCGCTGTTTCGATGCCGTTAAGGGGAGAGGGAATGTCTAGGAGAAGGAGCTTTTTCTTCGGACAATTTTCCGGCATGGTTGAACCGATTGCAGCGGTCATTGGTGCGTTTGCTGTTTCCTTTATTGCGCCGCTATTGCCTTACGCCTTAAGTTTTGCTGCCGGTGCGATGATATTTGTCGTTGCCGAGGAAGTGATTCCGAGTTCGCAGGAAAAAGGCAACAAAGATTTGGCATCCATGAGTCTAATGGTTGGTTTTGTATTAATGATGATTCTTGATGTGGCACTTGGGTAAGTAATGTTAGAAGCAATCCTTTGAGGTATAGGATTGCTTTTTTTATATCATCATATGGGATTTATATGGTAAATTAAGTTGGTATTCATATTTTATAAGTTTCAATGAGGTGAAACGAGTGCTATTCCTTACGATATTTCTACTTGCCATCGTTGCAGGTTATCCAATCTGGGATTATTTTTACATGAAAAAGATCAAAAGCGGCTTGGTTAGCAAATGGCGAATGTACAGTCAAATTATGATCACCCAGTGGGTGAGTGTTTTTATTTTACTAGGATACTGGCTGTTAACCGGTCTGTCAGTAAGAGAGTTATTTATTTACGAAAATCCGCTGATGTCTTTTGTTTCCCAAGACTTACTTGATATGGCAATGGGTGCCGGGGCTAGCCTGCTTATTGTGATTTTGGCTGTGGCCTTTTCGAAAAAGATGAGAAAGAAGATTTCTGATGCTTTGACAGATGAAAGCATACAATTTTTATTGCCTTCCAGTATTGCTGAGCGGCTGTTTTTTCTTATGATTGCGATAACGGCAGGAGTTTGTGAGGAAATAATCTTTCGTGGTGCGATGGTATATTATTTAGGCAACCTGCCATTCGAACTATCCGTGTTTGCGATTGGGGTTATTTCCAGCGTGTTGTTCGGCCTGGTTCATTTGTATCAAGGCTGGAAGGGCGTACTAATTACCGGATACTTAGGCGGCGTTTTATTTTTCTTTTTTGCCGGAACAGGATATTTGTGGGTTCCAATTCTTTTTCATACGATCATTGATGCGAAATTTGTGTTTTTGCCTAATAAAAAGAGAACAGTGGACAATAATAATATTATGTAAAGTAAAACAGTGAAGCGGCCACTCATATATTAAAAGAGGTTTAAGGTGAAGCTTATTTCACTTCCCTTAAACCCTTTCCATCAATTATATCCTGTATTCCTTCTTCACATACCCCATATGAACGCCAGGAACAGGTCTCACAGACGTTATGAATATCCGTGGGAACCACATGCCTCTTGATGTGAGACTTAATGTCTTTCCATTTCAAAAATTGCCCAACTTTGATATCCATTTTTTCTAAAATTACCGCATCCCTTTCGTCAATATTTTTGTCAAGACAATGGTATTCTCCTGAATTGGGATACTTATCACAAAGCTGATCAGGGCCCTTTACAATCTGGATCCACGTCCCAGGATTGTCCCGTAAAGTTTGGTGCAGTCTTGTCATATTTTCCACGTATTCTTTGGAATAGCCCATACCCCGATAACCTAAGAGGCAAAACAAATGATGTCCCCGCAGCCTAAACATATGAACAACCCCTATCTGTTAAATGTTAACCAAACGATAAAATGAGTTTACAAAAATTATAACACAGGATACCGTAGCAATAGGCGAATTTTTACAGAAAAGGTTGATAAAGATTAATAGGTACCTTTCCCAAGTCAGATACATAGGATAATTTTAGAAAAATTAGGAAGGGGAGGAAAAGATGTATTTTGATCCACGGATGTACCCAATTCAATATCCATATCAGCAGTATGGCTATGTAAATGGGCCGGTGTATCATCAGTCAGTACAGCCACATCATTACATGCCTTATCAAGAAGTGAGCAGACAAGGATTTATGCCTTATCGACCTAGTCAAGATCAAGGTCCTCAACCATATACATTGAATATCAATGAGGCAGCAAAAGCAAATAACACTTATCGTACAGCTATTTGGACAGGTGAACATTTGCAGGTAACTTTAATGAGCCTGAATGTAGGGGAAGATATCGGGTTAGAAATTCACCCGCATATAGACCAGTTTTTGCGTATCGAACAAGGCGAAGGCGTTGTCCAAATGGGGAAAACACAAAATCAGTTGAATTTTGTTAGACGTGTCAATGAAGACTCAGCTATTATGATACCAGCTGGAACATGGCATAATGTAACAAATACGGGCAAGGTTCCTCTAAAATTGTACTCTATCTATGCACCACCGCAGCATCCGCGCGGGACAGTGCATGTAACAAAAGCAGATGCAATGGCTGCAGAAGCTCATTAAATAGATTTCGCCCGTTAAAAAACGGGCTTTTTTACTTTTAATTTATATTAAATTAGTGAGGAAGAAATAAATCTGTCTCTCCAAAAAATTAATACTTTTCTAAAACAGGATTGTTCATCTGACAAAGTTTTGAGGGAGTCATATATTTTAATGCGGAAAATACAATTTAAACAAGGATTAACTTACCGATGTCAGAAAGTGACTTTGTGAAAAAATAAACATATAAAAAGGGGGAATTATTATTGACGTGGAATAGTAAAGAGCGTTTTTTGGCAGTTTTGTCTGGGGAAACAGCGGATCGGCCGCCTATTTCAGCATGGGGGCACTTTGTTGGCAGAGAAGAGAATGCTAAGGATCTCGCTAAGGCGACGTTGGAGTTTCAAAAGAAATATGAATGGGATTTTGTAAAAATCAATCCGCGTGCGACTATTTTTGGTGAGGCTTGGGGAAATGTCTCTGATTTTAATCAATATATTGGTGATGTCCCAAAGATTAATCAATACATTATTCATGAACCTCATGAGTTGGACAGCATACAGGAAATCACTACGGAAACAGGAGCTTTTGGAGAACAGCTGGAAGTAACCAGACTGATAAAAGAGGGACTGGGTGAGGAGACTCCTATTTTACAAACCTTATTTTCTCCTTTAGCTATTGTTGAGTATTTATGCGGCCATCGGACTGTTGCATCAAATCGCTCGGCTGCAAGACATCTAAGTCCGCTGCCTGACTTAATCGAAAATCATTCAGAACTCTTGCACCGTGCACTTGGAAACATAACAAATACATTGGGTGCTTATATAAAAAATGCTATTCAGGCTGGGGCCGATGGCTTTTTTTATGCAGTTCTTGGGCTTGCCCGTAACGGCTTTTTAACAGAAGAAGAGTATGAAAAGTTTGGGAAGCCCTATGATTTGCTAATTTTAGAAGCTGCCCAAGGTTCTTCACTGCTCATGCATACCTGTGGTCCAGAGTCAAACCCAGCAAGATTTAAGGATTATCCGGTGCACGCACTCCATTGGGCTGACCATGCAGAAGGAAACCCAACATTAAGAGAATCTATCACCTGGAAAAATAATAAATGCTTGATGGGCGGCGTTGATGAAGAACTGTTTAAAGAGGAAGATATGACTCTTGTCGAAAAAGCTGCAGAAAAAACAATCCAGTCTCTAAAAGGAGTCCCATTTATCTTAGCACCAGGCTGCGGCTTGCCTGTTGGGACAAAAGAAACAGCATTAAAGCGCTTTAGAAAAGTAATAGATGTTTGAGGGTAAGTTTTTATAACTATTTATATAAGGAGTTGATCGTTTTGCAGAATCAAAGTAAACAGCCGTCCCTAGGCTATTCTAGTATGCTTATATTTTTGGTTATACTTGTGATAAGTATTGGCATGATTGCATTTAAGGCGTCCATTCAGATGATGATGTTTATTGCTATGATGTTGTTAGTTCCATTTATCATGCGTTTGGGGCACAGCTATAAACAAGTAGAAGAATTTATGTTTTCGATGATGGGCCGAGTCATGAATCCTATTCTCATTATTATGGCTGTGGGCGCACTGATTGGTGCTTGGATTTTATCAGGGACAGTCCCAACCATGATCTATTATGGATTGAAATTAGTTTCTCCTGAATTTTTTCTATTAACTTCGCTTATCTTTTGTTCCATTGTTTCCCTAGGAACAGGCACTTCATTTGGGACTATGGGGACGGCAGGCCTCGCTTTGATTGGAATGAGCCAGGTTTTAGGTATTTCTCCGGGGATGGCGGCTGGAGCCATTATTAGCGGTGCTTACTTTGGTGATAAAATGTCGCCTCTTTCGGACTCAACGAATATGGTATCCGCTATGTCTGGAGCTAATTTGTTTACCCACATCAAGCATATGCTATGGACAACAACCCCTGCTTATATTCTAACAGCCGTCATATTTGGAATCATAGACTCTACCCACGGAGGAACAACAAGCGGCGAAGAAATTACCCTCATATTAACCTATCTCAACGAACAATTTCATCTAGGATTCATTCCAATCATTCCCATTATTGTCCTTCTCGCTCTATTAATCTTAAAAAAACCTGCTGTCACATCGATTTTTGTGGGGGCGATTGTTGGCGCTTTGGTGGCTGTATTGTACCAAGGGGAAACAATTGCCACAACTTTAGGAACATTGTATAACGGATACCGTTTTGAATCTGGCATTGACCAAATGGATTCCCTACTGCAGCGAGGCGGTTTATCCAGTATGTTAGGGATTGTCGCATTGTTTCTTTTTGCTTTGGGATTAGGCGGATTGCTGCAAGGTTCAGGCGCATTAAATACTATTTTAGATTCTTTTGCAAGCCGGATAAAATCGGTTGGCGGTTTAGTTATTTCTACAATGGTGGTAAGTTATTTGACAGTTGCTGTAAGTGGGGTTATTAGTTTTGCTGCGGCTATAACAGGTACATTAATGAGGCCGCTATACGAAAAGTTTAAAGTCAGGCCGGAAAACTTATCAAGAATCATTGAGGATACCGCCACACAAAGTGCACCCTTATTCCCGTGGAGCATCAATTCAATCTTTGCGGCGGCAACATTAGGTGTAAGCGCAGGTGCGTTCATTCCATTTTGTTTCCTTGCTTTTCTTACACCAATATTTACAATCATTTATGGATTTACGGGATTTACTATGACGAAAGTGGAAGAGGAATAACAGAGGGTGATTAGCCCTTTGAAAAAAAGAACTCATTTGGGTTCTTTTTTTTATAATAAAGCAACAAATACTCTTATTAGGGATAAAATAAGCTAAATCATAAAAAAATGAGCTCATTGTCCAAATTAATGTTATTCTTAGTAAGACAATTTTAAGTAAGTGGGTGAACATCTTGATTGAAATAAAAACATCTTCCATAAGTGATGGAGAATTCAATAGAGGGGTATTTGCAACATGTGATATCAAAAAGGGAGAGCTTATCCATGAAGCTCCTGTCATTGCCTATCCAAACGACCAGCATCAGCACATAGAGAAAACTTTGCTAGCTGATTATGCTTTTGAATATGGAATAAATCATACCGCCATCCTTCTTGGTTACGGAATGTTGTTTAACCATTCCTATGAACCAAATGCTACATATGAAATTAATTTTGATAATCACACATTTGATTTTTATGCTTACACAGATATCAAAGCTGGTGATGAAATTCTAATTAATTACAATGGCGATGTTGATGACAAAGAGCTTCTGTGGTTTGACCAGGATTAAAGGATAGCTCATGTTTATGGGAAAAGGCCTTCATTGGATATGAAGGCCTTTTTGTGTATTATCATTAGTACCTTTAGCCTGCAATCTTTGATTGTAGGCTTTTTTGCTATAAGTGAATGGAAGACTTTAGATTACTTACAAGAAATACTGCAGATTAAATTTATGAAAATCTCAAAAAGGGCATCCGTTATTTTTGTCGAATGTTTGGTTGAGAGCTAATGGCGAAAGGAGAGGGAAATATGTTTTTATTAAAGCCAAAATACAGAAGTCGGCTTAGAATCTATTTTGGAAAAAAGTATTATCGGACCAAGAGATATGCTGAGTGGTTTTTTGGCAAAAAGAAATATGCTTTAAAAAAGAGTGAAACCCTGCTTCCGCATGTTACTTTTACCCATCAAACGATTTTGCTTCGGCAGTTGAAGGATGTTGATATGTGGCTGCAGCATAATAAGGTGAAAAATCTTAAAATCGCCACAGAGCGGCTCCATAAAATCATTATAAAACCTGGGGAGACGTTCTCCTACTGGCGGCTGCTTGGGAATACGACTAGAAGCAAGGGCTATGTCGAGGGAATGGTCCTTCATTATGGAAAGGTGACGGTTGGGGTTGGCGGAGGGTTATGCCAATTGTCAAATCTGATTTATTGGATGACGCTTCATTCACCGTTAACTGTAACCGAAAGATACCGTCATAGCTATGATGTTTTTCCAGATTCCAATCGAAGCCAGCCTTTTGGGAGCGGTGCGACTTGTGCATTTAATTATCTGGATCTGCAAATAAAAAATGAAACCAATCACACTTATCAATTGATTGTGTATTTAAATGACACCCATCTAGTTGGAGAATGGCGGTCTGATGCTCCTGCTACCCGAAGCTATAAAGTATACGAACACGATCATTGGATCACACAGGAGTTTTGGGGAGGATACGTAAGGCACAATACCATTCACCGCAAGGTATTTAATCTTAATAAAGAACAAATCGATGATGAGTTTATCACAGAAAACCATGCGATTATGATGTATGAGCCATTGCTTGAACAGAAAAGTTTAACAAAAACATAAAATAATTTTCCTGGATCTGCAACTTTTTCACAGGATGTTTCGTGGTTAGATTGGAGGGGGAAAAGCGGTGGATTTAGACGAGGCGTTTGAAGCATATGTGGATGATCTATATCGATACTTGTTTTCCCTTTCAAAAAACCACCATACCGCGGAGGATTTAGTCCAGGAGACATTTTACCGGGCGTACTTGCAGCTTTCGGAAGATACTATTGATCATATTAAAGCTTGGCTTTTTAAAGTTGCCTATTATGCTTTCATTGATTTTACCAGGAAACATAAGCGGCTTGTGATTAGTGATGAAGTACATAATCGAATCAATATGAAAACACCGGAAAGTGATTTTTTAGAAAAAGAAGGATTTACTGCACTGATGGACGACATCCATTCTTTGAAGGAAAAAGAAATGCATGCACTGCTGTTATGTGACCTGCATGGGCTAAGTTTGAGGGAATCGGCGGACATTCTTCAACTAAATTTGAATACGTTAAAGAGCCATTTATCAAGGGGCAGGAAAAAGGTGGTTGAAAGGGTCAAAGAAAGGAGGAGGCAGGATGGATAAAGAGCAAAACCAAAACGATGATGAACTTTATCAATCTTACTTAAAAGAATCGATGCAAGACTATGAAAAAAGCCATAAAGGAACAGAAAAAAGTCAAAAAAAGTTAGTTAAAGCCGGCAGAAATCATGCACTGCAAACCAATATTATGATCAGTCTGGCTGTTTTACTACTAATAGTCCCTGTACTGACTCTAAGCAGCTATTTGTATTATGCGATTGGCGGTAAAGCGAATCATTTAATTGATCTTGCCACAAAAACCATCTATGTAACAGAGCCAAATATGAGCTTAGAAGAGATGGAACTGGAAGAGGATATCGGATTTTTTACAATGAATATTTATTTTGACGTATTTAAGCGGATTGGAAGAGAGGATTATAAAGCTGGGGAATACTCGGTCCGGTTTGCGCTGGATAAGCCGAATTTTCCTGAGCGGGACATGAAGTTTGAAAAGCTCTCTCCTGATATAACAGGGATGGAATCGAGTATGCTGTATCATCCGGATGGGCCACACGGGAAAATGGTCTATTCCGATTGGGATATTCTTGAGCACCTGCCAGATGGAACGGTCGCGGAAATATATCTTTCTTTAAATCAATTACTGAAACCGGATGAGCTTGAAAAACAGCTCGGGAATCATGTTCAGGTAAGATGGGCAGCTGTTGATACTGGGCTTGAAAATAAGAACTTATATGAAGCGGGTTATTCAGTATCACCAATCGGCTATCCGCTGCAGGTCGACACCACCACATGGTCGCCATTTAACGGAAGAGAAAAGACGAATGAAGAGGTTTTTTTAGATATTCTTAAATTCCTTTCCAATGATGAAAAAAAGGCAGCAAAAATCTCACGCGCAAAAACGCTAGCGCTAAAGGAACGAATTCCATACATTGAGGAACATGGAATCCAAGTGTATGGCGCAGTCGTCACTGGACCAACTCCCGAATTAAGAAAACTTAAGGATAATCAACTAATCAAAATCATGAAGGTGGGGGAAGTGAAGCTATGGAATTGGAAATGAACAATAAGAATAAGGGAAAACAGCGAAAACTTCCGACGATTTCAGGCCTCCTGTCTTTCCTGATAGCTCTAATTGCGCTTGCGGGGGTTAATGTTGCATTAATCATTGATATTGATGATTTTCCGAAAATGTTTCTTGTCAATCTGCCGATAGCTGGTTTTTTCCTTGGTCTGTTCGGTTTGCTTACAGTTAGAAGATCGAGATTATATGCCTTTTGGGGGATTGGCATTAGTTTGTTTATTTTGGTATTTACGTTTTTGATGATTGGGCTATCATGGGCAGCGATCAATCCCAAGCCTTGATTGTTAGTTCTGGAAAAAATAGGCCGGCTGGTAATTGGAAACTTTCAACTTACCTTAACGCAAATATTTGCTATATAATCATTAGTAGACTAAAAACAGCTAGGGGTAGTTATGACGATGAATAAAAAAGATATAGCTAATATTCGCAAGCAGTTCAAACTTGATAATGACTTATTAAAGATTCAGGATATTTTTAATGTGTATATTCGCAAGGAAAGCAGCGAAATATTTTATGAGGCATGCCTTCCTTTTCAAATGCTGGAGCATGAACAGCAGGAATTGTTTTTAAGCAATTTTAAAAAGGTGCTGACTGGTCAGCCTGATGTGAAGCTGTTTGAACTGAAATTTCGGACTCAGGCAGAAAGTCAGGAGATCCTTGTTGAGGGACTTCAATCCAGTGAGGTGGAAGACTGGAAAGATCAAATGCTCTTAATGGTTGAAAAAATGTTCAAAGACGTACAATACGATACAGATATGGTCGTCACTTTTATCCGAGGAACGTATTTTAAACCGACAAAGAAATCAAATGAGGAGACAGAAGTCAGCGACCGCGATGAGGTGCTCAACCATCCGTTTATTCTTTGCAGCATCAATAAGACCGTGCAGCCAAAGAAAACGTTATTGTTCGATTATATTGAAAGAGAATTTAAGTCCAATATTGTGGTAGATGCAATTATTAATCTTAGTGCACCAATGGCTGGCTTTTTGTTCCCATGCTTTACGGAACATTTCACGGATGTGAACCATGTTCTTTATTCTGCAGGAAAAGCGAATCAGCCCGATTATCATTTTGTAGAAGAGGTTCTAAATGCTGAAGAACTTATGACGGCCCAGGAGGATAAAATCGTTTTTGAAGAGATTGTCAAAGATGTCGTCGGGGACCAAATGGATGCTTCAACACTTGCTAATGTCTATGAAGAAATTAACCGGATTATGGATGAAGAAGAGCAGGAAGATACACCAACCCTGGATTATAAAGATGTAGAGCGGGTCTTAAAGGTTAGCGGAGTAGAAGATGTGAACCTAGAAAAGGTTGAGCGGGCCTTTGAAAAAGTTATAGATGACAAGCAGCATGAGCTAAAGGCTACAAGCATTGTTCCAAAATACAACGCAAAATCTATTAAAATTAACACAAAGGTCGCTAATATCTCTATCAGTCCACAGGACTTAAAATATGTAAAACAAGTCAATTACAACGGCAAGCGCTGTATATTAATCGAAGTGGATGAGGATACTGTCATTGAAGGCTTTAAAATCATTCCAGAAAATCTATTAAGCTAGTCCAAAACGGGACAAGGTGCCGAAGAAACCATGTCCCGTTTTTCTATTATTTTTCAAACATACATTTAAGTTTTTCGTAGGTGTTTGGATACTTGGCTTCGTATTGCAGGTAGGTCGGTACAGGATAGCGGACGCCGCCTTTATGGGTCATCTTAAGTCCTTCAATAAATTCGCTGACATCCTTATATGGGATGGTAAATGCCATTTCATGATCATGTGTCTGACCGAATACGCGATCGCCATAACACGGCAGAATTACCTGTGGCTTATCTGATTTCATGGTTTTAATAACAATGTCAGCACAATCGGCTCTTGCGGTAAAAGAAGAAGTCACTTCGCCGCCAGTCGTGTAAAGTGCTGCCGCGACCATTCTCATGACTTGTGCAGAGTTTCCGTATATGACAATAACTTCCGGCTCGAAGGAGGTGCGTGTTAATGGTGCCATCAGCACACTGCCTGCTTCATCTTTTGAAAATTTAGGAACAGCTGCTTCGGTAATTGCTCCTAAATCACATGTCTTCGTATACATTCCGTCAGTTAAATTACCTTCCAGATAATATTCCAATTGATCTTCGAAACCAAACGCAATTTTTGCAATCGGACAAGAAAGATCCTCACGATCCATTGCGATGGCCCAGCCATATCTTCTTGCCATCGTGACGCCCTGACAGATGCTAAAGGTTTTTCCAAAATCCCTATAAGGACGCTTCACTCGTTCGGGGACTTCTTCACCCTTTTTCATCACTCGGATCGCTAGCGGCAATGTATCAGGTCTTACGTAGGTTTGAATCGCATTTTCTAGTAATTCTAGTATCTCATCATTTTTCTGCATTCTATCATCCCCCTTTTATATTATTTAAATATTCTATAAATTATATGATCACTTCTGGTGAGTTATATACTTTTAAAAAAATATTCCATTTCGACTATTCCAATCATCTTAATAGAATTTTAATTAATATTGCACTATAATTAAATATATGGATATGAAAACCAATTTTATGGAATCCTTAAGAAAGAAGTGTGATTAAAAAAATTCACCACTACAAATAACTCATAGTAAATAGAAATTCATCATTAAAGGAGTCGTACAAGTGGATATTTTTCATCAATTAATGAACACATATGCTCAATTTTTTGATTGGGATATGTGGGGGAAGGTTTTAACCGATCCCGTTTCTTGGGGATTCATTGGTACACTGGTTATTCTAGAAGGGTTATTGTCAGCAGATAATGCGCTTGTGCTGGCTGTCATGGTTAAGCACCTTCCAAAAAAACAGCAGAAAAAAGCTTTGACGTATGGACTGTTTGGCGCTTATTTCTTCCGATTCATCTTTATCGGGCTAGGCACGATGCTCATCAAATTCTGGTGGATAAAAGTGTTAGGGGCCGCTTACCTTGCATGGCTGGTTGTTAAGCATTTCTGGAAGGGTGAGGAAGACGAAGAGACATCAGGAATAAAAAAGGATTCCTGGCTTGTTCGTACACTTGGTGTTTTCTGGGCAACAGTCATTTCCGTTGAATTAATGGACTTAGCCTTTTCTGTCGATAGTATTTTAGCAGCATTTGCCGTATCTGAGGAAGTCTGGATCCTTTTAATCGGAGGCATGCTTGGTATCTTGATGATGCGGACAGTGGCAAGAGTATTCCTAACGCTAATTGAAAAAGTACCTGAGCTTGAGAATACAGCTTTTGTACTCATAGGTATTATTGCTGCAAAAATGTTTGCCAGTGTATTTGGTTACGAATTAGGACACATGACTTTCTTTGCCATAATTGTCACTGCATTCGTCATCACATTTATCATTCACTTTATTAACAAGAAAAAACATGGGGAAGACCAGTTAGAAACAGCTGAAGAAAAGTAAAGGAAAAGGTGTCTGCTAAAAGCAGACACCTTTTCCTTTACGCGTTCATCTTTAATTTTTCAATGCCGACTTTTCCAGAGAAGAAAGTTGCTCCGCCGCCCATGTCTGAAAGCCGATCAGGGGTTAGGGCGTTTACAAGCTGTTTCGTCCCAGGTGCATCAGCCCAAATCCCTTGAGAAACCACAACACCAGGCAAAACATTCTCTCCAACAGCGGCTTTTAGTTCACATTCACCCCTGTGATTCCACACACGGACTTTATCACCGTCTTCAATTCCTAATTCTTTGGCATCCTGTTCATTGATATGAAGCTTTGGTTCTTTTTCTAGTGAAACATGCTTTTCATTATTAGAAAAAGTAGAATTTAAGAAATTATGATTTGGTGCCGGAATGAAATGAAATGGCAAGTTTCCGTCTTCCTGAAGAGGAGCATAGACTGGGAGCGGAAATAAGCCATCTTGTTTCATCTGCTCAGAATAAAGCTCAATTTTCCCGCTAGGTGTCGGGAGTTTCCCCGGAAACAGCGGCTTCACATGAGCTTTTAGAAAATGATTTTCCGCTAGCTTTTCGAATGTAAATCCTTCAATATATGGATTATTTGCTTTAGCAAGAGAATCAGCAATCATTTCTTCTTCCGTTTCATACAGCTCAGGTTCTTCAAAGCCCATTCCGCGGGCTAATAAGCGGAAAACCTCTACATTTGCCTTTGATTCACCATATGGAGGAATCACTGGCTGCTGAAGCTGCATGTAATTATGCCAATAGGATGTATACAAATCAGTATTTTCATAGGACGCAGTAGCTGGCAGTACGATGTCGGCATATTTAGCCGTTTCCGTTAAAAATAAATCATGAACAACTAAAAATAAATCGTCCCTTTTCAGACCTTTGTTCACTTTATTGCTGTCTGGTGCGACAATCGCTGGATTGCTGCTGTAGACATATAAAGCTTTTACTGGAGGATCCAATTCGGTTAAGGCCTGGCCAATTTGGTTCATATTGATTAGCCGTGTATTCTTATTTTCAAGCAGCTCAGGTCTTTGCAGACGTGCTGTATTTGGAAGCAGGTAGCCTGAATTTGATTTAATCGCCCCGCCGCCTTTTTCCAGCCATTGCCCAGTTAAGGCTGGAAGGCAGGCAATGGCTCTTGTAGCCATACCGCCGTTATCATGGTGCTGAAACCCGTTGCCAATCCTGATATAGGAAGGGGAAGTTTCGCCATACGTTCTCGCAAGCTTATATATATCATCAACTGGCACACCAGTAATATTTGAAACTGTTTCAGGGTCGTACTGGACTACATGTTCTCTTAACTCTTCATGTCCAACCGTATATTCTTTTAAGAATTCTTCATTCACAAGGTTTTCTGCAAATAATATATGCATAATTCCAAGAGCAAGTGCTCCATCTGTACCAGGTAAGATAGGTATGAACCAATCGGCCATTTTACCTGTTTGATTCTTGTGAACATCTATAACAACAAGCTTAGCACCATTTTTTCGAGCTTTTTGGGTCAGGGTTATTTGATGCATATTGGTACTGACAGCATTAACTCCCCAGAAAATCATTAATTTAGAATGAACAGTATCCTCTGGGTCTATACCTAAATTTCCGCCCATCGTGTAACGATAACCAGTGATTCCTGCTGCCTGACAGATTGTGCGGTCAAGAAGTGAAGCGCCCATGCGATGGAAGAATCTTCGGTCCATACCTTCTGCTGTCAGTTTTCCCATGTTTCCATAATAGCTGTACGGGAGAATACTCTCTGGGCCATCAGAGGCGATTAATTCCTTCCAGCGATCGGTGATCGAATGAATAGCCTCATCCCAGGAGATTGGCTCAAACTTGCCTTCACCTTTTGCTCCCACACGCTTTAAAGGCGTTGTTAGGCGTTTTTCATCATATATCCGTGCAGTCACATTTCTAATTTTATTGCAAATATTCCCTTGGGTAACTGGATGGTCTGGATCACCCTGTACTTTAACAATTTTTCCATCCTTTTTATGCAGAAGCAATCCGCATTGATCGGGGCAGTCAAGTGAACATACAGCCTTGAATACTCCATTTTGCTGGTCGATAACAGAGGTCATATTCCGCTTACCCTCCTATTTAATGATAGATTTTTTTATAATGTTATAATTCTATGACAGTTTGAATGGTGAAGCAAGGATGTTTGCTCTAATTGCCATAATAATATAAATACCATTATATTATTCTAGTTTATTTGCTATGATTGATATTGTTTGAAAATGAGGTAAGGAGTTAACTTGGATGTACCAGACATTTACAGTCAAAGAGAAAGTAAAACAAATCTTTTTTCTTTTGTTTCCTATATTAATTACACAGCTTGGCATGTATTCAATGGTGTTTTTCAATACGATTATGTCTGGAAGGTATGGGTCATCAGATCTTGCTGGGGTGGCTATTGGTTCCTCGATTTGGAGCCCCATTTTTTTAGGGTTAAGCGGTATTCTGCTGGCTGTATCACCAATCTCAGCGCAACTATTCGGTGAGAAAAACCATAAGGAGATTACGCTTACGGTTAAGAACGGGATCTATATCGGGCTTGTTATCGGGCTGCTCGTTATTGTAAGCGGATTTTTCCTATTAGATCCTATATTACATTTAATGAATCTTCCTGAGCGCGTGCAGGAGGTTGCCTTTCAGTACTTAACTGGTTTAAGTCTGGGCATTATCCCGTTATTCGTTTTTAATGTGTTGAGATCGTTTATCTATGCCCTTGGGAAAACGCGGGTTGTCATGGTCATATTAATTTTAGCTTTACCTGTTAGCCTGCTATTTAATTTCGTACTGGTTTTTGGTTATTTCAGTTTTCCAGAGCTCGGCGGTGCAGGGGGAGGTTATGCAACCTCAGTTACCTATTGGGTGATCCTGGCTGTCACAGCCATCATCATTAAGAAGCAGGATCCATTTTCGTCATATGATATTTTTAAAAATTTTATTGATTTTTCTTTCAGTAAATGCAAAGAAATATTGAAAATTGGCGTACCTATGGGTCTATCTAGTTTCTTTGAAACGAGTATGTTTGCCGTTGTCACGCTCTTAATCAGCAGGTATAATGTGACAACCATTGCTGCCTACCAATCTGCTTTAAATATTGTATCTTTTTTATATAATATTCCGATTGCGATTTCTTTGGCGCAAACTGTTCTGGTAGGATTTGAGGCGGGAGCAAAACGATTTCAGGACGCAAAAACCTATAGCTGGCTCGGCATTTTTTTAGCGATGATGTTTGCGCTTGTGAGCGGAATCCTAGTAGTGTTCTTCCGTTATGAGGTCGCAGGGCTTTATTCAACGGAAGAAGCGGTGATAAGCTTAACCGCACATTTTCTCATATTTGCTTTGTTTTTCCAGGTAGCGGATTCCATTCAGGTAACAGCGCAGGCTGCTCTAAGGGGTTACAAGGATGTCAATATCTCATTTATTGCAACCCTGATTGCATACTGGCTGATTTGTTTGCCTGCAGGCTATGGTTTGGCTAATTATACAAGCTTAGCTGCAAGAGGATATTGGCTGGGACTGACTTTCGGGCTTCTTGCAGCCGGTGTTTTCTTATCTATGAGACTAATTTTTATCCAGCGGAAATTTAGGGAGCTTTCAACGATTGTGGATTGATAGCTCCCTATTGGGAAGTTTTTGAAATTCACAGAGCTGTCAAAATAATTAGGATTGACGATAGGAACAAAGGACTATATGATAGAAGATATAGGTGTGGAATTATTTGACTTTTTTGAAAAATAGCTTCGTTTTAAAAGAAAACTTTTCAGTGGAAGTGTAGCATATGACGACTCCAAACTTGCAAAATATCCTAAGAATTATTATTGATTTGGTAAAGAAATTAGGTACTGAAAAAGACCTGGTCTCCAAAGAAATTCTTATGGCATTAGAACAAAACTATGTAAATGATCGGGACCGGATGGCTGTACTTCCGTTATTGGAGCAGCTGGAAATCGCTAATGAAAAAATGGAAAATATCAGCTGGCTTAATAAACATTATAAAATTTTAAATGAATTTGCACAGGTCTGCAGTAAAACTCTAAATGAAGAGATCTTGCTAAAAGAGGCCTACGAAATGGTTTCACAAGTTATGCCGACGGATTCTTTTTATATTGCTTTATATAATGAAGAAACAGAAAGAATTCATTTTATTATCATGATGGAAGAAGGGAAAGTATATCCTAATCATGATGTTAGCATGGGGGATAACTACACATCAGAGGTGATTAAGAAGAGAAAAATTATTCACCTGCAAAAAGAGGCCCAAGCTTATGAATCAAAGGCACAGTTTGGTGTGAAGGATTCAAGATCCTGTATTTTTGTGCCTGTCATTACCGATGATCATGTCAAAGGGGTTATTTCCGCACAAAGCTTTTCAGATTTTGCTTATCGGAAGGAACATGAGGAACTATTGCAGATCATTGGTGCACAGGTAATTAACTCTATTGAAACAGCAAGATTGTATAGGCAAATTTATGTGATGGCGAGAATGGATGAACTGACAGGATTGAAGAATCACCGTGCCTTTCATGAGGACTTAAATCAAATGGTAAGAGATAAAGAGTCGAAGGAGTTTTCGCTTCTAATGATTGATTCCGATCAATTAAAGAAGTTAAATGACCGGTTTGGCCATGACATTGGTGATTTGTATTTAAAGGTGCTTGCAGATGGGATAAAAAGTATTTGCCAGAACGGTGCTTTAGGGTATCGATACGCAGGGGATGAGTTTATGATTATTCTTCCGAATGGCTCGTGCTTTGATACTAGTTTTGCAAAGCTGTTAGATTATTACCAGCAGCATCCATTAAGATTCGGTAACCAAAGGGTAACGATATCTATTAGTGCAGGCGCAGCAGCATTTCCAAAACATGGAACAACCGTAGACGAATTGAAAAAATCAGCAGACCGTGCGCTTTATCAGGCAAAGGAACAGGGTGGAAACCAGCTGGTTGTTTTTGAAATCTAGTGTGTCAGCTTGTCTGGAAGGATAAAAATCCTTTTAGACGACTGGCATTTTTTTAATCCTGGTCATGATTTACGCTTAATCTATTTGGGAACTGCCACCAGAATAATGTAATTGGCGAAGAATTTTTTAGAAAATTCCTAATTGACAGATCGACGATTGTTTTGTAAAATTTTATTTATTCTTACTAATTAAATATGTATTTCCTTATCAAGAGTCGGGGGAGGAACCTGGTCCGTAGATCCCGCAGCAACCTTTTACTAATGTAAAAAGGTGCTAAGTCCAGCAAGCGTATGCTTGAACGATGAGGGAGGCTAATATTATGACCTCTTCTTATCAGAAAGAGGTTTTTTGTTTGCTGTTTTATATAAGAGCCAAAAAAATGAGGGGTTCTTTTGTAATATTTCTGATTAAGTGCATAGGAATAATATGTATTGTAGTGAGAATAAAAATATTTAGCGAGGGGGCATTACAGGAACACAAAAACTTTTGAAGTCACGAAAATTCAGATACTATATATTTACTTTTTTTGAAAGGGGAAAAAAATGAATAATGTAGCTTTGTATACATGGGTTGGATTTATATTATTTCTATTGATTATGCTTGCCTTGGGGTATGTTGGGACAAAGCAAACGAAAAATATTCGTGACTTTGCAATAGGTGGGGAGAGACTCGGCCCGGTAGTGCTGGGCCTATCCTTTGCAGCTACTTATTTAAGTGCAGCTACATTTCTTGGATATCCGGGCTGGTCCTATGAATGGGGATTGACTAATCTTTGGCTTATTATCGCCATGATCGGTGGTGGTGCAATTGGGGTCCTTATGGTTGCTAAAAAAATAAAGCAATTGAATGCAGAACAAAAATCACTTTCCTTACCTGATTGGCTAGGTGATTATTATCAAAGTGATTTTTTACGTGTCGGTACAGGCTTGATCTTACTATTTAATATTTTTTATATTGCTGCACAGTTTGTAGCGGGGGCAAGGATTTTTGAATATTTACTGGGAATGGATTATACAGCTGGCCTGATTCTTATTACCGCTATTGTCGTATTGTACGTCTTTGGTGGAGGAGCATTTGCTGATATTTACACAGATGCGATTCAAGTGATTTTAATGGCTATTGCAGGTATTGTCGTGTTTGTTTCAGGAATCGTAATTTTTTGGAATGGCGGGGTTACTGAGACATTTTCAGAAATCGCCAATAATTTGGCTGCCCAGGATGGAAATCTAGTAAAGGTATTTAATCCTGATTCAGCACATTTTTATTCCATTGGTGCTGTAATTGGCGCAATTACGATTCAATGGGCATTTGCTTCTGCCCCACATCTATTTAATAAAGTGTTAGGTTTAAAGAACGAAAAGGATTTAGGAAAGATGATCCTTACTTATGTTATAACAGCTTCCCTTTGTGTTTTCGTCTTGTTTGGCGGAATTTTTAGCAGGGTGGCGTTGGGACCTTCAGACATAGTTGCAGATTTGGCTTTAATGGAATACATTGCGTGGGCTTTTCCAGCCATTTTTGTGGCATTCTTTGGAGTTGTTATTCTTGCTGCAGCTATGTCAACGACTGATGGGTTGTTTGTATCTATCTCTACCGTATTTGCAAATGATATTTTTCTTAAATTTTTAGTGAAACGTGGCTATGTTCGGGTAGAAGGGGAGAAAGCGGAAAAAATAGCATTGCAGATTAGCAGATTATCGGTGCCAATTGTAGGGCTTGTTGCCTTTTTAATTGTTCTAAAACCACCGATGTATATGGGAGACGTTATGTGGATTGGTATTTCTGGTGTTGCAGCTGGAACACTAGGGCCTATTCTCTATGCAGTTTACGGAAAACATAAAGCATCACCTAGAGCAGCAGAAGCTTCTATGATCATTGGTTTATTTTCTTATTTAATTTTATATTTTGCAGGAATCGTTCCAAGTACGATGACCGCAGGGGCAATATCGACATTCATTGGGATTGTGGCCATGGTCATACTGGCTAATGTCATAAAAGATGGGAAGATAAAGGCAGATGATTTGGCAAAAGCAGAATAATATCTTTTGAGGGGGAATGATTCATGTTTGTGAATGAAATGCTTTCCGTTTGGCTTTACGGATTAATCGCAATTTATGCCATTATTGGTTTCTCACTGTGGAAATGGTATTTTGGTAAAAAGTAGTTATTAAAATAACAAGGATACTTTCACATGAGTATAAATGTCTGATGTACCTTATTGAAAAAAAGGACCGGGCTTTGCCCGGTTTTCCTATTGAAGTTCGTTCCAGTCTGTGTAAAGTCCGCTTCCATTGCAGCCAGGGCAGTCTAAAGCATTAGATACATAAGCAAATTCGCTTGCGGGATAGGGAATGAAGCCCCGTCCATAGCAGTCTGGGCATTTTCCCATTTCTTGCATTTTAGAAACATGTTTTTCATGCCTGGACGTTCGCCAATCATTAAAGGCATTAAGCAGTCCCAATTGTTTCACCTCGATCGTTTTATCCTTATTTTTCTTCAAATGATCCTTTTTTATACTAAAAAGAAATATTATTTACTTTCTGAAGTTAGATGCTGCTGTTTTGAGGGTAAATTTATGTTATGTAGTATGAAAAAGGTAAAATAGACAAATAAGTTGTATAATGAATGTAACTGACAAAATACAACTGGCAAGCTTTGCCTCAAAGTGTAACGAAAGGGGATTCATTTCATGAAGATTTTAGGGATTTCAGGGACGATTTTAGGAGGAAAGACAGCAGTGCTTGTCGATACTGTCCTCCAGGAAATTAAGAAAAATCACCCTGAAATTGAAATAGAACTGCTTGATTTAAGAAATTACAATATAGAATTTATGGATGGCAGGCAAACTGAATTATATAATAAGGACACACAGAAAATGATAAAAGCGGTTTCCGAAGCGGATTTTTATTTAGTTGGATTCCCAATATTCAATGGCTCATTTCCTGCTCCATTAAAAAATATTTTCGATATGGTGCCTCCTGCTGCTTTTCGTCATAAGGTAATGGGATTTGTCGCAAACGGAGGGACTTACCAGCATTATCTAGTTGTTGAGAACCAAATGAAACCAATTGCTGGATACCTGCGCTGTTACGTAGCACCAAGCTTTGTCTACGTGAATGGAAGCCATTTTAACGAACATAACGAAATCGCTGATGAAGATGTTCTAAAGCGAATTGAGGAATTGGCAGAAGAGCTTGTCATCATGCATAAAGGGATAACTGTCAAAGAAGAAGTTAAGGGGAAAAACTAAATATATACACCTAAGTCTCTATCGAAAAGGTAGAGACTTTTTTTATTGTTATACAAATAATAGAACAGTTTTGTTATAATAAGGATAGAACAGAAGGGGAGGGGAAAAGATGATTATTCAGGTTGAACCCCAGTCTGAAATCCCGATTTATACGCAGCTGACACACCAAATTATTAAGGGAATTGCCAGAGGGATGCTAAAGCCCGGGGATACCCTACCATCGGTTCGAGCATTTGCGGCCGATTTAGGTGTGAATATGCACACAGTTAATAAAAGCTATCATGAACTGGAGAAAAAAGGCATTATTCAAATTGTACCAAAATCAGGGGCAGTTATTCTCCCTCCGCAAAAAATCATGGTGGGAGATGCCATTCACGCAAGGATCCAAGCAGAATGGACACCTCTTGTTTCAGAAGCACTTGTGATAGGAATGGAAAAAGAACAAATTCTTCAGCTCGTAACAGACATGATCCATGACCTGTATATTAATGAATGAGTGCATAGAAAATAGAAGGGAGGAATTATCGTGACCTTTGCGATATTTCTTATCATCATTATTTTTATGGTGGGAGTTCAAGCATCAATTCCTTTTTTAATGAAAAAAACCGTCGTATTTGGCGTTTCTGTACCGGAAGCACATAGATATGACAATACGCTGATAGGCTATAAAAAAACGTACTCATTTCTGACATTAATGATCTCAATAACATCAGCTGCAGCGTATGTCATATGGTATCTTAATGGGAATCCCGGTGAAGCTCAGCTTGTTCTTTTCGGTTCGCTAATCGAATTTGGCATTATATTTATCAGTATGGCGCTATATTTTTATTTTCACGCAAAAACAACGCAGTTTAAGAGAAACCAAAATTGGGATGAGGATGTAAAGCAAGTAAAGATTATCGATTTAAATGTTCGTACACAAGATGAAATGCTGCCATGGTATGTATATATTTTGCCTATAGCCGTTACTCTTGGGGTGATTGGCTACACACTTGCTAACTATGCTAATCTTCCAGAGCAAATACCGACACATTGGGGCCCTGACGGAAAAGCTGATTCATTTGCGGAGAAAAATCCCTTTTCAGTAATTTCTCTGCCGCTGATTATCCTAATCATTCAGTTCATGTTCTTAGGAATGGTGGAAGCAACTAAACGTTCTGGCATTAAATTAAGTGCAGCAAATACAGAAGGTTCTAAGGTTCGTCAGCTTGCATCCAGAAAATATACAAGCTGGTTCATGTTTATGATGGCGGTTGCCATTACCATGCTGTTTTCGTTTTTGCAATTGAATACTATTCATCCGAATATGTTTAGCCATTCATTGCTGATTGCTGCTCCGCTGATTTTTTTAGGTGTTACATTAATAGGTACCATTATATATGCCGTTAAGGTTGGCAATGCTGGGGAAAAAATAACTGGGCAACCCCTCGGTGGGATGTCTGATTATAATGATGATCA
>Ga0182742_1000399_pt1 | contig 70699 bp, 62 predicted proteins | sample eDN5th37CBELigMG_FD_128880 | JGI IMG/M metagenome (GOLD analysis project Ga0182742, IMG submission 128880) | Enriched Miracle-Growth compost microbial communities from Emeryville, California, USA - eDNA 5th pass 37_C BE-Lig MG (version 2)... ...
GCTGCTCGTCAGCCCCGTGATGGTCGATGGCGAGGCCATCGGCGCGCTGGAGCTGGGCTTCATAGAAGCCATCGGCACTGCCGACATCGAATTGCTGGAGGTGTTGAGCGAGCCGATGGGCGTGGCAATTCGAACTGCCCGCTTGCGCAGCGAGCGCGAAGAGCTGCTGCGAGCGACTCAGCGGCAGGCCGAAGAGCTGCAGACTCAGCAGGAAGAGCTGCGCGTCAGCAACGAAGAGCTCGAACAGCAGAGCAACATGCTTCGCGACAGCCAGGCGCGCCTGGAAACCCAGCAGGCGGAGCTCGAGCAGACCAACGTTCAGCTGGAAGAGCATATGCAGATGCTCGCGCACCAGAACGACGATCTGGATGCGGCACGCCACGAGCTGCTTGCCAAGGCGGCGGAGCTGGAGCGTTCCAATCAGTTCAAGTCCGAATTCCTGGCCAACATGTCGCACGAGCTGCGCACGCCGCTGAACAGCTCGCTGATTCTCGCGAAACTGTTGGCCGACAATGCCGCGGGCAATCTCACCGAGGAGCAGGTGAAGTTCGCCCGGAACATCTATTCGGCCGGCAACGACCTGCTCGAGCTGATCAACGACATTCTGGACCTCTCGAAGATCGAAGCGCGGCAGATCGACTTGAAGCGCGAGAATGTGCCGCTGCAGTCTTTGCTCGACAACATGGGCCAGATGTTCCGCCCCATGGCGACTCAGAAGCACGTGGAACTGGAGCTGACGCGCGCTTCCGACGCGCCCGCCGAATTGGAGACCGATTCGCAGCGGCTGCGGCAGATTCTGCGCAATCTGTTGTCGAACGCGTTGAAATTCACCATGCAGGGCAAGGTGTCGCTCAGGATCGGCACACGCGCCGGCAGTGGCGAAATCGAGTTCTCGGTCGAGGATACCGGCATCGGCATCCCGCCCGATAAACAGGAAATCATTTTCGAGCCCTTCCGTCAGGCCGACGGCACGACCAACCGACGCTTCGGCGGCACGGGTCTGGGGTTGTCGATCTCCCGCGAGCTGGCAGCAATGCTCGGCGGCCACATCGAATTGCACAGCGAGCTCGGCAGAGGCAGCGTGTTCACTCTGGTGTTGCCCCGTGCACTGCCTGCGCAGGAAGAAAAACCCGATCAGATCGCTCCGCTGGCTATTCCAAGCGCTCCGCTGCGCAGTCGTGAAACCAGACTTGCCGAGCGCACCGCTGGGCCGGCCCCGACGATTGCCAATGGAGCGCGTTTGCTGCTCATCGTCGAAGACGACCAGACGTTCGCGCAGACGATCGCCACGCTGGCCTCCGGGCTGCAGTTCGAATGCATGATCGCAAGCACCGCCGATGAAGGCATCGAGATGGCGCTGAAGTATCGTCCGACCGCGATCGTGCTCGACATCCGCCTCCCCGATCACACGGGCCTCACGGTGCTCGACCGTCTCAAGCACGATCCGGCGACGAGGCACATTCCGGTGCAGGTCGTTTCGGGTCACGACTACACCCATATCGCGTTGGAGATGGGCGCCGCCAACGTGCTGCGCAAGCCGGTGGATCGCGATCAGCTGCTGAGCTCGCTCACGTTCCTCGCGAGCAAGGCGAACGATGCTGCTACTCGCGCGGTGCTCATCGTCGAAGACAACGCCATGCAACGCGACAGCATCGAACACCTGCTGCGCTCCGAACAAGTGAAGACGGTTGCCGTCGCTTCCGCGGCGGATGCGCTGGAACAGCTGCGTTCCTCGACGTTCGACTGCATGGTGCTCGACCTGGCGCTGCCCGATGCGTCGGGTTATGAGCTGCTGGAGAAGATGGCGACCGACGAGGCATATTCGTTCCCGCCGGTGATCGTTTACACCGGCCGCACGCTGTCCGCGGATGAAGAGCAGCAGCTGCGACGCTACTCCAAGTCCATCATCATCAAAGGCACGCGCTCGCCCGAGCGACTGCTCGATGAAGTGACGCTGTTCCTGCATCGGGTGGAGGCGTCGCTGCCGGCGGAGCAGCAGCGCATGTTGCGAGTGGCGCGCAGTCGCGAGGCCGTATTCGAGAAGCGCCACATCCTTCTGGTCGAGGACGATGTGCGCAATGTGTTCGCGATCACGCGAGTGCTCGAACCTCATGGCGCGATTCTGGAAATCGCCCGCAATGGCCGCGAGGCGCTCGATGTTCTAGCAAAGAATCCAGGGATCGAGCTGGTCCTGATGGACATCATGATGCCCGAGATGGACGGCTTCGAAGCGACGCGGGCGATTCGCGCCGAGCAACGCTGGGCGAATCTGCCGATCATCGCGCTCACTGCGAAGGCCATGCCGGATGACCGGCAGAAATGTCTGCAGGCCGGCGCCAACGACTACATCACCAAGCCCATCGACATCGAGAAGCTGCTGTCGCTGCTGCGCATCTGGATGCCGGTGCGCAGAGGGGCGCCGCGTTGAGGCTGGATATCTCCGAAGCTGAGATTCGCCAGCTGCTGGAAACGCTGTACCAGCGATATCACTATGACTTTCGCCAATACGCTGCAGCTTCGCTGAAGCGCCGGCTGTTGCAGGCCCTGACGCACTTCCATTGCCAGACGCTGGCGCAGCTGCAGGAACGAGTGCTGACCGACGAGAGCGCGTTTCCACGCCTGCTCGAGTACCTCACCGTGCAGGTCAGCGACCTGTTTAGAGATCCGGAGTTCTTTCTCACCGTGCGCCAGCAGGTGATTCCACTGCTGGCGACCTATCCGTCGCTCAAGCTCTGGGTCGCAGGCTGCAGCACCGGCGAGGAAGCGTATTCGTACGCGATTCTGTTGGCCGAAGAAGGGTTGCTGGACCGTACACGCATCTACGCCACCGATATCAACGACGAGAGCCTGCGCAAAGCGCAGAAAGGGGTGTACCCGCTCGATCGCATGAAACAGTTCACGCTGAATCATCGCCAGGCGGGCGGGCACGGCTCGTTGTCGGATTACTATCACGCAGATGCGGACAGCGCGGTGATGTCGCCGACGCTCAAACAGCACATCACGTTCGCGGATCACAGCCTCGCGACCGACAGCATTTTTTCCGAAGTGCAGCTGGTGTCATGTCGGAACGTGTTGATCTATTTCGACAAGACGCTGCAGGATCGTGCGCTCGGGCTGTTCAACGACGCGTTGTGCCGGCGCGGATTCCTGTGTCTTGGCACCAAGGAATCGGTGCGCTTCTCGGCTCACGCGCAACGCTTCCAGGAAGTCAGCGCCGAGCAGAAGATCTATCGGAGGGTGGACTGATGTCCGCGTCGGCCGTGGTCATCGGAGGCTCGGCGGGCGCACTCGACGTGCTGCGTATGATCGTACGCGCATTGCCGTCGCCGCTGAGCTGTCCGGTGGCGATCGTCATCCATCTGCCCTCGCATTCCACGGGGCTCGCCGAATTGCTCGGCGCCGACACGAGCCTGACCGTCAAGCAGGCCGAAGACAAAGAGCCGATGACGGCGGGCACGATCTATATCGCGCCGCCGAGCTATCACCTGCTGATCGAATCGCAGCGGACTTTCGCGCTGTCGATCGATCCGCCGGTGCATTTCTCCCGCCCTGCCATCGACGTGCTGTTCGAGTCGGCGGCGGATGTCTATGGAGCGAGCCTGATCGGAATCCTGTTGAGCGGCGCCAGTGAAGACGGCGCCGCCGGTTTGCACGAGATTCATGCGGCCGGCGGCACGACCATCGTGCAGTCGCCGCTTTCAGCCGAAGTCCCCACCATGCCGGCGGCGGCGCTGGCCCTGTTCGAGCCTACTCACCTATGGTCGCCCAACGACATGACTGCTGGCTTGACGCAGCTATTGAGCGGGAGGTCGTCATGACCGAGCGCTCGCGCATTCTGGTGGTCGACGACATCGAGGAGAACCTGGTCGCGCTCGAAGCGCTGCTGCGCCGGGACGACGCAGACATCGTCACTGCGCGTTCGGGCAACGAGGCGCTGGAGCTGATCCTGCAGTACGAATTCGCGCTGGCGTTCGTCGACGTGCAGATGCCGGAGATGAGCGGTTTCGAGCTGGCCGAATTCATGCGCGGCGCCGAACGTTCCAAATACATCCCGATCATCTTTCTGACGGCGGGCACCGGTGAGGCGAATCGTGTATTTCGCGGCTACGAATCCGGCGCGGTGGATTTCCTGTTCAAGCCGGTGGATCCGAACATCCTGCGTCACAAGACCGATACCTTCATCGGGTTGGATCAACAGCGCAAGAAGCTGGCGGAGCAGTATCAGCAACTGCGCGAGAGCGAGGCTCTACTGCGCGACGCTGTGCAGGCGCGCGAAGATGTGCTCGCGGTGGTGTCGCACGACATTCGTAACTTTCTGCAGGCGATCAAGAGCGGCGTGCAGATGCTCAACAAGCCGCCGGAAAAACTCGGCGCCGATGCCAGGGCGGCGATTCACGGCCGGCTCTCGAGCACCGTCGATCTGATGAGTCGCGTGATCGCCGATCTGCTCGATATGGCGAGCATTCGCTCCGGTCGCATCGAGGTGAAGTCGCGACCCGAGATCGCCGCACATCTGGTGCAGGAAGCGATCGCCGTGCACGAGCCGCTGGCTCAACAGAAAGGCATTCGCCTCACGGCTGAATGCGACGCGATGTCCGGCATCGTGCTCTGCGACCGCGAGCGCATCCTGCAGGTGTTCTCGAACCTGCTGGGCAACTCGATCAAGTTCTGTCGGCACAGCGATCAGATCCGGGTGTGCCTGCAGCGAGTCGACGATCACATCCAGGCGTCGGTCATCGACACTGGACCGGGGATTGCCAGCGACGACCTGCCGCTGGTGTTCGATGCTTATTTCTCGGGCGCGACCAACAGGCGCAATGGCACCGGTCTCGGGTTGTATATCACCAAGCGCATCGTCGAAGCGCACGAGGGCCGCATCTGGGTCGAGAGCGAAACCGGCAAGGGCACGGCAGTGCATTTCACACTGCCGCTGTCGAAGGCCGAAGCCGCTGCTACCAGTTGAACAGCGTGCCGTCTTCGAGCCGATTCACCGGCAGACTGGCCGGCCGATAAGGATATTTCGCGGCCAGCGCTTCATCGATGTCGACGCCGTGCCCCGGCGCCTCGCCGGGATGCAGCTCGCCATTGGAGAAGGTATATGCATGCGGGAAGACAGCATCGGTCTCCTCGGTGTGGCGCATGTATTCCTGGATGCCGAAGTTCGGTACCCACAGATCGAAATGCAGCGCTGCGCCCATGCAGACAGGCGACAGGTCGGTCGCGCCGTGGAAACCGGTTCTCACATTGTTCAACTCGGCGAGATGCGCAATCCGCCGAACGTGACTCACGCCGCCTGCGTGCACGATGGTCGTGCGGATGTAGTCGATCAGTTGCTCATCGAGCAGCTGCTTCGCGTCCCACACCGAATTGAATACTTCGCCGACGGCGAGCGGCGTCGTGGTGTGCTGGCGGATCGTACGAAAGCCCGCCTGATTTTCCGCAGGCGTGGCGTCCTCGAGCCAGAACGGACGGAACGGTTCGAGATCTTTGCCGAGACGCCCGGCTTCGAGCGGCGTAAGGCGGTGGTGCACGTCGTGAAGCAGGTGCACGTCCCAACCGAGCGTTTCGCGGGCGGCTGCAAACAACTTCGGCACGGTCGGCAGATATTTGCTGGTCGACCAGACGTTTTCGGTCGGCTTCGCGGCATCGGCAGGCTCGTAGTAGAGCTTGTCCTTGGATACGCCGTAGGTCGAGGCGAGGCCGGGCACGCCGCTTTGCAGGCGGATCGCCTTGTACCCCATCTCCCGGTACTTCTTCGCCTGCGCGATGGTCTCGTCGATGGTGTTGCCGTTGGCGTGACCGTAAACCATCACGCCCGTGCGGCTCGCGCCGCCGAGCAGGTCGTACAGCGGCATGTTGGCGTTCTTGGCCTTGATGTCCCACAAAGCAACATCGACCGCGGCGATCGCAGTCATGGTGACCGGGCCGCGTCGCCAGTAGGCGCCGCGATAGAAGAACTGCCAGATGTCTTCGATCTGACGCGCATCGCGCCCGATCAGGCAGGGGACGACATGATCGGTGAGATAGCTCGCGACGGCGAGCTCCCGGCCATTGAGAGTCGCATCGCCGAGACCGTACACACCGCTCTTGGTGGTGATCTTGAGGGTGACGAAGTTGCGGCCCGGGCAAGTGATGATGACGCGGGCGTCGACAATGGTGTGCATGAGTCGGCATCGCAGGTTATTGGTCATGCCACTGTGGCCTTACCAATTGCCGATGTCAACGCCGCTATCCGTACGACTGACCTTCGACGATCGGCGCGGCGCATGCGGCCGGAGGGGTTCACGGACGCTACTTGCTGATTGCGTAGCGCTTGCGCTGTTCGGCGATCTGCTGGCGAGCGCGCTCCAGCTCCTCGACTTCGGTCGCTTTGAGCAGGGCCTCGATGACGCGGGTCAGATGGTCGCGCATCGCTTCACGGGCCCCATCGGCGTCGCGCTGCTTGAGGGCTTTGAGAATCGCGGCGTGCTCGTCGATCCGGGGTTTGACTCCGCTGGCTCGCACTTTGGCGCTGAGCGAGCGGCTTTGCGGCGAGCGGGTGCGCGCATCCCAAAGCATTTTCACGACCGCGATCATGCCGCTGTTCTGCGTAGCTGCGGCGATCACTTCGTGGAAGCGCCGGTCGGCGTCCTCGCTGAGCATCACATCGTGCTCGTTTTCCGTGCGCATTTCGTCGACCAGCGCAGCCAGTTCGGCGAGTTGCGAATCGTCGATGCGAGTGGCGGCAAGCGCGCAGACTTCGCCTTCGATGGAGCGACGCGCTTCGAACAATTCGAAAGGCCCGATGTCGGTGGCGCCGGCCTTGCCGCCCGGCGGCTCCGTGTTTGTGACATAGACGCCGGAGCCGACGCGCACTTCCACCAGATGATCCAGTTCCAGAGCGATGATCGCCTCGCGAATCGTCGGGCGAGACACCGAGAAGCTCTGGGCCAGCTCCCGTTCCGATGGCAGCCGCTGACCCACCTTGTATTCGCCGCGCGCGATGCTGCTCGCCAGCTTCTGAGCGATACGCTCATACAGTCGCTGTGTGTCTGCAGGCATCGTTGCTGATTCGCGGGGCAGAAGGGAGGAGGGGCGCATTATTGCTGGCTTGACCAGTTGTCACAAGCGGCAGAGTCGGCGGTTGCCGCTGAATTTCGAATAATCCTGGCAAGCTCTCGCGCGTCGGGAGTACTATTGGTCAGGCCAATTATGTCGGCGAGGCAGGAACGCACGGCCAGCGGCGTTGCTATGCTATGCCCCTCATTCCCTTCCGAGATCGCGATGCACCTGGGCATCCTCGAAACCGGCGCCCCGCCGGCGGATTTGCAGCAGCGTTTTGGCTCGTATGGCGACATGTTCCGGCGATTGTTGGGGCCGGACTATCACTATTCGTATTACGACGTGCGCAGCGGCGCGCTGCCCGAGCGGACCGACGCTCACGATGCCTATCTCATTACCGGCTCGGCCTCCGGTGTGTACGACGGCGATGACTGGATCGAGCCGCTGAAACAATTCATTCAGCAATCCTCGGCTCGCTCGGCCATGGTCGGCATTTGTTTCGGCCATCAGATCATGGCCGAGGCTTATGGTGGCCGCGTGACCAAGTCGCCGAAAGGATGGGGCGCCGGCTTGCACCGCTATGAAATCAAGCGCCGCGCCGACTGGATGAATGCGGATGCCGGGCCGACGCTGAGCATTCCGGTGTCGCATCAGGACCAGGTCATCGACCTGCCGCCGGACGCGAAAGTGCTCGCGGCCAGCGAATTCACTCCCTATGCCGTGCTGGAATATCCAGAGCGCCGCGCCATCTCATTTCAAGGTCATCCGGAATTCTCGCCCGAGTACGCCACTGCCTTGATCGATCTGCGTCGCGGCTCGCGCTATCAGCAGGAATTCGCCGATGCGGCGGTGGCCTCGTTGCAGCAGCCCAACGATGCCGCGCGAGTGGCCGGTTGGGTTCGGAATTTTCTCAACGGCGCGCGGTGAGATTCGGCGCCGGCCAGGCGACCGTGACTTTCAGTCCGCCGAGCTCCGAGCGCAGCAGCGTGATCGCGCCGCGTGTGGCGTCGACGAGATCGCTGGCGATGGCCAGGCCAAGGCCATGACCCGGGCCCGCCTCGTCAAGCCGTCCGCCGCGGGTCAGCACTTCGGTGATCTTTTCCGATTCGATGCCGGGGCCGTCGTCCTCTACTAACATTACTCCGCCTTCGTTGGCTTGCCCTGTGATACGAACGCGGCGTCGTGCGTAACGCGCGGCGTTCTCGATCAGCGCACCCATGATCTCGAGCAGATCTTCACTTGCGACCGGCAATTGCAGGTCTTCCGGAATGTCGACTTCGAAGACCAGCTTCGAGCCGAACTCGGTCTTCTCCACGACGCTCACCAGAGATTCGATCAACGGCAGGGCGATTGCGATATCGCCCCCGGGAGCGGCGCGAATCGCTGCTGCGCGACTGCGGGCCAGCTCGCCTTCGATTGCCGACCGTGCCGCTGCGATGGCTTGATCGAGGCCGTCCGCCGCTTCGGTTGCACCGGCTTCGCGAGCGCGTCGGCTCTGTGCCGACAACGCAGCCAGCGGGGTTTTCAATCCGTGCGCGAGATCGGCTGCGCGTCGGCGGGCCCGGCTCAAATCCTTCTCGCGAGCGTCCGCAAGTTCGTTGATCGCCAGTGTCAGCGGTTCGATCTCGGTGACGTGGCCGGCGGCGATGCGCTCGCGAGGGTTGCGCTTCAATGTTTCTACTTCGTCGCGCACGCGACGCAGCGGCCGCAGTCCGAGTTCGACATGCACCCACGCGGCAGCGGACAAGATGACCCAGAGAATGCCGAGGAACGATGCCAGCTCCTCGCCGAATTCCTCACGCGCTTCCTGCAGCGATCGCTGCTCGTGCGCGAGCTGTATCAATACATCGGCGCCGGCGCGCCCGGGGCGGATGAAGCGCTCGACCAGCAGCACCTGTTGATTGAACGGCCCCTGGAGGACTCGGCTCTTCCATTCCAGCGAATTGGCGTCGCTCGGCTCGGGCAGATGCTGATCCCACAGCGACCGTGAGCTCGACGTGCCTTGCGGCGTCGACACCTGCCAATACAGTCCGCTGGCCGGCTCGAAGAAACGCGAGTCTCCAGGCTCCCGCTCGAGCGCGGGCGTGCCGTCTGCTGCGACGGAGAGTGCCGCCGCGAGCTGCCGGCCGTCACGAATCAAATCTGCCTGGATGCGCCGTTCGATGTGACGTTCGAACAGCAGCGTCATCGCCACCCAGGCGGCGGCCAGCGCAAGGAAGATCGCGACCGAGGCGCCCAGCAACAGCCGAACGCGCAAGGAACGTGGCATCACCCGCCATCACCGGCGAGCAGATAGCCAAAGCCGCGCCGGGTCTCGATCACGTGGGGGCCGATCTTGCGCCGTAACCGCACCACGAGCGCTTCGATGGCGTTGGAGTCGCCGGGCTCGTCGGCGCCATACAAATGTTCCGCAAGCTCCCCGGCCGAAACGGCGCGCCCGTTCTGATGGGCCAGATAGTCGAGGAAACGGAATTCCAGTTGTGACAATCGGATCGGGCGGCCGCCGAATGTCGCAGACATGCGATGCGTGTCGAGCACGAGCTCGCCGATTTCGATCGTCGAAGAAGCTCGGCCGGCCGCGCGCCGGACCAGGCCGCGGATGCGTGCGATCAGCTCGCCCATTTCGAATGGCTTGCCGAGATAATCATCGGCGCCGGCTTCGATGCCCGCGACCTTTTCGGTCCAGTCGTTGCGGGCCGAAAGAATCAGAACAGGGAAGGTGCGCTGGGCGCTGCGCCAGCGCTTCAACACCGACAGGCCGTCGATGCGAGGCAGGCCGAGATCCAGCACGGCGACGTCGTAGTCTTCGACGCTGCCCTTGTACCAGGCGTCTTCGCCCTCGGTGGCGATGTCGACGACGAAGCCGGCGGCGGACAAGGCTTGCGCCACGTCCTGCGCGACCGCTGCTTCGTCTTCGATCACCAGAGCACGCAATCAATCGTCCTCGATGTTCAGCACGGTGCCGGTGCGAGCATCTATTTTCACTTCACGCACGCGGCCGTTGCCAGTGAGTATTTTTATTTCGTAGATCAGCTCGGCCCTTTCCTGTTCCAGCTCCACCTCGATCACATCGCCGGGCACCTGCTCGCTGGCGATGGCCAGAATCTTGACCAGAGGCAGCACCTCGCCGCGCTGTAGGGCTTCGCGGACGACCTGGTGCTCCTTTTTGTCATTTTTATCGGCCAGGCCCGGGGATACGCCAACCGAGAGCGTGCTGAGCAGCAGGAGCGAGGCGAGTAGAACTCTGGATTTCATGGCGCTCGATTTCATGGCACTCACTGTGACTGCCGGGCGCTGACGCCAGGCTGACGGCGGGTGACGGGCTGGCGTCAGCGTAGCGTGCGTAGAGTGTTTCGCCATGGCAGCCCGGATCGGTTCAAGGGCCGCTCGAGTAGGCAGTTTTACACAGGAGCGAAAGACATGACTATTGGCACGAACGGCGTGCGCGCCGTGATGCTTGCGGCGGTGGTGAGCTTGGCAGGTGTGGCTGGCGCGGCCTGGGCGCAGAATGCTGCGGAACCGGTCGTCAAGGTGCCCGCCAATGCGCTGAGCGTCAGCGAGATCGAGAGCCGACTCACCGCGCAGGGAATCAAGGTGAAGGAGATCGAAATCCACGACCTGCTCGCGGAGGTCGAAGGCTATGACGCGCAGGGGCGCGAGGTCGAGATGGTGATCGACCGTCGCACCGGCGAGACGCTGTCACACAAGTACGACGACGATCACAAGCGCAAACGCCAGTAAGGCATGCAAAAAGGGGACAGATTTATTTCAGATCTGTCCCCGCTTGCTTGGCCGCGTTGGCGTGCACGATGGTCAGTGCCGCCATGTTCACGATACGGCGCACCGTCACCGACGGCGTCAGGATCGTTGCCGGCGCGGCGCAGCCGAGCAGGATCGGCCCGATCGCCACGTTGTGGCCGGCGGCGGTCTTGAGCAGGTTATAAGAAATGTTCGCCGCATCCAGGTTCGGCAGCACCAGCAGGTTCGCCGAGCCATGCAGCGTCGTCTCCGGCAGCGCGGTCTTGCGAATCGCTTCATCGAGCGCCGAGTCGCCGTGCATTTCGCCGTCGATATCCAGTTCCGGCGCGGCGGCGCGCACCAGTTCCAGCACCCGACGCATCTTCACCGCCGACGGCGCGTTGCTGGTGCCGAAGTTGGAATGTGAGATCAGTGCGATCTTCGGCTCGATACCGAAGTTCCTGACTTCCGCGGCGGCCAGCACCGTGATCTCCGCCAGTTCCTCGGCAGTCGGATCGAGATTCACGTGCGTGTCGACGATGAACAGCTGCCGGCCGGGCAGTACCAGCGCGCTCATCGCACCGTAAACGGTGGTGCCGGGCTTCTTGCCCAGCACGCGGTCGACATATTTCAGATGCCGGCCGCTGCTGCTGATCGTGCCGCAGATCAAACCATCGCCTTCGCCCTTCTTCATCAGCATCGCCGCGATCAGCGTCGTGCGCCGGCGCATCTCGAGCTTGGCGTACTGTGCGGTCACACCCTGTCGGCCCATCAGCCGGCGATAGTCTTCCCAGTATTCGCGATAGCGCGGATCGTTCTCGGGATCGACGTTGGTGAAATGTTCATCGCGTTTCAGGCGCAGGCCATATTTCTGAATGCGCTTGTCGATGACGCCCCGCCGTCCGATCAGGATCGGACGACCCAGCTTCTCGTCGACCAGGATCTGCGCGGCGCGCAGCACGCGCTCTTCTTCGCCTTCGGCAAAGATGATGCGTGAATGCTCCTTGGAGACACGCCGGGCGGCGGCGAACACCGGCTGCATGAACGTGCCGCTGTGATACACGAACTGTTGCAGCTTCTGGCTGTACGCGTCGAAGTCCTCGATCGGGCGCGTGGCCACGCCGCTGTCCATCGCCGCTTTGGCGACGGCCGGCGCGATCTTCACGATCAGGCGCGGATCGAACGGTTTGGGAATGATGTACTGGGGACCGAACCTGAGGTTTTCGGTGTTGTAGGCGCTCGCGACGATGTCGTTCTGTTCCTGGCGCGCCAGTTCGGCGATCGCATGAACCGCGGCGATTTCCATCGCGCGCGTGATCGTCGTTGCACCAACGTCGAGCGCACCCCGGAAGATATAGGGGAAGCACAGGACGTTGTTCACTTGATTCGGATAATCGGTGCGGCCGGTCGCCATCACCGCGTCGCTGCGCACGGCCGCGACATCTTCCGGAAGGATTTCCGGCGACGGATTGGCGAGCGCCAGAATGAGTGGCTGCGGCTTCATGCTCGCCACCATGTGCGGCTTCAACACGCCGCCGGCCGACAGACCCAGGAAGATGTCCGCGTCCACGATGATTTCCGCGAGCGAGCGCTTGTCCGTCGGCTGTGCGAACCGCTCCTTCTCCGGATCCATCAGTTCCTTGCGGCCCGTATACACGACGCCGGCCAGATCGGTGAGCCAGATGTTCTCACGGGGCAGACCCACGTCGACGAGCAGATCGACGCAGGCGAGCGCGGCGGCGCCGGCGCCGCTGACCGCCAGCTTCACCGATTTGATGTCTTTGCCAACTACCTGCAGACCGTTCAGCACGGCGGCGGCGACGATGATGGCGGTGCCATGCTGGTCGTCATGAAACACCGGGATCTTCATGCGCTCGCGCAGACGGCGCTCGATGATGAAGCACTCCGGCGCCTTGATGTCCTCGAGGTTGATGCCGCCGAAGGTGGGCTCGAGCGCGGCGATCACATCGACCAGGCGGTCCGGATCGTTCACGTCCAGCTCGATATCGAACACGTCGATGCCGGCGAACTTCTTGAACAGCACCGCCTTGCCTTCCATCACCGGCTTGGCGGCCAGCGGACCGATGGCGCCCAGGCCAAGTACCGCCGTGCCGTTGGTGACGACGGCGACCAGATTGCCTCGCGCCGTGTAGCGAAACGCCGCCAACGGGTCTTCGGCGATGGCCTCGCAGGCCGCCGCCACGCCCGGTGAGTAAGCCAGCGCCAGATCGCGCTGGTTGGTCAATTGCTTGGTGGCCGTGATGGCCAGCTTTCCAGGCGTCGGATGCTCGTGGTAGGCGAGGGCCGCCTGGCGGAGATTATCGCGTGCGTTAGCTGACAAGGAGCTGTCTTGACTCATTCACCGGACTCTTTGGTAACCGGAAAGATAAATTCATGCAGATTTGGGGGCGCCACTGTATTCGATTCGCGTGACCGGTGCATACAACTTGCACCGGGGTACTGGAGCATGGGGCCGCGAGGGCCTATCCTATGCCCCGCCTACCGTCCGGTAGGTGAATCTGGTTCTGAGTAATCACGCGGAAAAATGACCCACCCCTGTGACTTTGTCGCGCCCATCCGCCGCTCGAAAGAGGTCAAGGCGGTTTGCGCGGTCCTGCGTGCCTTGATGGAGCGGGGCGAGCTGCGAAACTTTCAGGAAGGTAAGCTGCGGGTCGGCCGAATGCCCATCGACATCGAGTGGCCGGACGGAAGAATCAGCCGGCTGCGTATTGACATCGAAGCCGCGACGCTCACATTCGGTTCGCTGCTCGAAGCGGCGGCGGGTTCAGCGTTGTATCGAGAGCTGAAGGCGCTGACGCGCGCGGCAATGACGCCAGGGCGCGAAGCGGCTCGCATCGATCCCTCCAGAGCGATGTTGCGCGTCACAGAGCAGTCGGGCGCGGTGTCGTTGTCGATGGTCGTGACGCGTGGCGAATACGAATATTGCACGCGACGCCTGCTGGAGCTTGCGCGTGAGATCCTGGATCTCGCGATCGAGCCGCCGCCGCTTGCCCAAAACTATCGGACGGTACTGGCGAATTGATTTTCTCGGACGGATGACGGCAGGTCATCGGACTCGCGTCGCCGTCATAAGTTTCAAAGCGGGTTGACTCCGCGCCGCGGAAACAGGCTAGATGCCGCGCTTTCAACCAGACAAGATTCGTTGAACGTCGCATGACTGCCCCAGCTGTCCTCGTTGTCGAGGACGATCCGGGACTTCGAGTGCTGATGACACGCGCCCTCCAGCAGAACGGCTTCGCCGTTTTTCAGGCCCGATCCGGGTCGGAGATGTGGAATTCGCTCGAGCAGCGCCCGGTCGACCTGATTCTTCTCGACATCATGCTCCCCGGCCAGAGCGGCATCGACCTGTGTCGCGAACTGCGCGCGCGCAGCGATACGCCGATCATCTTCGTGAGCGCCAAGGGCGACGAAACCGATCGTGTCATCGGGCTCGAACTCGGCGCCGATGACTACATCCCCAAACCATTTGGCACGCGCGAACTGCTGGCTCGCATACGCGCAGTGTTACGCCGCCGTCCCAGCAGCAACGATCCGAATCAGGCGCGCGAGGAGAAGGTCCGATTCGCGGGCTGGACCGTCGATCTACGTCGTCGCTCGGTGTTCTCGCCCAGTGGTGCGAGTATCGACCTCACCGGCGCCGAGTTCGACCTGCTCGCCAGTTTCATAGGCAGCCCTCAGCGCATTCTGGGGCGTGACCGTTTGATCGAGCTGTCGCGCGTACGCCTGGGCGATGCCTCCGATCGCAGCATCGATGTGCTCGTGAGCCGCTTGCGACGCAAGCTCTCGAACGCAGGTCAGCCAGCTCCGATCACTACCGTTCGTGGCGTCGGATACATGCTGACGGCAGACGTGACTCACGATTGACGATGCGCATGAAGTTCGTACCACGCGGCGCTTTCGCCAGTGTCCTCACCGTGGTTACGATCACCGCCATCGCCGGCTTGACCGCGAACACGCTGTTCTACGAAGGCGCGAGCCGATTCAGCCTGCGTGAGGAAGAGGCGCGCCGCACTTCCGAGCATATCGTCGTCGTTGCTCGCATGCTCGAGCGCGAAGCGCCCGAGAACCGGCCGAGAATCGTCGAGTTCAGCTCGACCGAACATTTCAAGCTGGGCTGGTTCCGCCAGCCCATCGAGCCGAGCGAACGCTCCGATGCGCTGGCGCAGATGCATCGGCAGATGGTGTTGTGGGAGCCGAGCTTGAGCGGCAAGGACCTGCGGCTGCACCTGGGCTCGGCCGACGATGCGACAGTAGTCATCGGCTCGCTGCTGCTCTCCGATGGCACGTGGCTGCATTTCCAGGCGCGGGATCTGGTTGGCGCATGGCCGCTGAAATTGCGCCGCGTATTCATCGCCAGCCTGCCCATGATCGCGCTGATCCTGCTGGCGCTGGTAACATTGCGCCTGATCCTGCGGCCGCTGGGTCTATTGGCCGATGCAGTCACGCGCGTCGGTTACGGCAGTTCGACGGTGCTGGAAGAGCAGGGGCCGGCGGAGTTTCGGCGCCTGATCCGCGCCTACAACGACATGCAGGGGCGCATCGTCGCGATGATCAAGGATCGTACCGAAGCGCTCGCGGCAGTGGGTCACGATCTGAGAACGCCGTTGGCGCGGCTGCGACTGAGCGCCGATGGCGTGAGCGACGCACAGACGCGCGATGCTCTGATTCACAATCTGGACGAAATGGAGCTCATGCTCGATTCGCTGCTCACCTACTTTCGCGGCGACGATCATCCGGAGAAACCCTGCCTGGTCGATCTCGCGGTGCTGATGGCGACCGTGGTGGACGATCTGCAGGATCGCGGCTATGACATAACTTATTACGGCCCGGAACATTGTGACGCGAGGTTCCGGCCGGTCGAGTTCAAGCGCGCCTTGAGCAATCTCACCAACAATGCCGTTCAGTACGGCAACCGCGCCTGGGTGTTCCTGTCGGTCGATGCCGACGCGATCCGCATTCGGGTCGAGGACGACGGGCCCGGCATCCCCGAAGCGGACATGCAGCGCGTGCTGGAGCCGTTTCAACGCCTCGATCCGGCGCGCCAGCGCAACACCTCCGGCGTCGGGCTGGGTATTCCCATTGCCTTACGCGCCGCCGCGGCCGCGGGGGGCAAGCTGAGCCTGAGCAACCGCCCCGAGGGCGGGCTGTGTGCGGAAATTGCGTTACCACATCTGCCTGGACAGCAACACTTTGTAACGAGCCGGCCGTAGATCAGCAAAACGATCCCGGCACTCTCATACCTCGACGGAATCCAGTGCGAGGTTGAGATGAACGAGATCATCGGCCGTGTTTTCAAGTTCGAAAAACATGTGTTCGCACGTCACGCGGACCTGTACAACCGATTGGCGACCAAGGGACAAAGTCCCAAGGCACTGATGATCTCGTGCGCGGATTCGCGCATCGTTCCCGAGCTCATTTTACAAGCCGAGCCGGGCGATCTCTTCGTCACTCGCAACGCCGGCAACATCGTGCCGCCCTTTGCTCAGATGAACGGCGGTGTTTCCTCCGCGGTCGAGTACGCCGTGCTGGCGCTCGGCGTGACGGACATCATCGTGTGCGGTCATTCAGGGTGTGGCGCGATGGAAGCGCTGTTGAAACCCGGCGCACTCGATGAGATGCCCAATGTCGCCGCGTGGCTGCGTCACTCGCAGGCTGCGCAAGGCGTGGTGCGCAAATGTTACCCGAACCTTTCCGATCATGAGCGTCTGCGCGCGCTCACACTCGAGAACATCGTCTGTCAGTTGGGGCATCTGCGCACGCATCCTTCCGTCGCCGCCGCGATAGCTCGTGGAACGATCGCTCTGCATGGTTGGTACGTAGACATTCATACCGGCTCCATTCTGGCGCTGGATGATCAGAAGGGCGAGTTCACGGCCGTCCGCGACGACACACCGTTGCCGGTCGCACTTCCGCATGCGCCCCGTCTGGCTGCTCATCAGGCATTGAGCCGCACCGCCTGAGGCCAATCCAATGAGTGCCAGTGAGAGTGCAACGGGAGCGCTGTCCCGACAAAACATCTTGGTGCGCGATTTCACCGCGTCCATCGTGGTGTTCCTGGTGGCGATGCCGCTGTGCATGGGCATCGCGATCGCCTCGGGCGTGCCGCCGGAAAAAGGTCTGATCACCGGCATCATCGGCGGCATCGTCGTAGGCGCGCTCGCAGGCTCGCCGCTGCAGGTCAGCGGTCCGGCTGCGGGGCTTGCGGTCATCGTGTTCGAGCTGGTCCGTCAGTACGGCATCGCCGCTTTAGGTCCGATGCTGCTGCTCGCCGGTGGATTTCAATTCATCGCGGGCGCCGCGAAACTGGGCGGATGGTTCCGGGCGATTTCACCTGCAGTCGTGCACGGCATGCTGGCGGGCATCGGCATTCTGATCTTCATCGGTCAGTTCCATGTTCTGTTCGACGACCTGCCCAAGCCGAGCGGTGTCGAGAATCTGCTGGCGATTCCAGTCTCGCTGTTCCGTTTGTTCACCGAAGCGCATTCGACCATGAGTGCCTTCGCTGCAGGACTCATCACCATCGTCTCGATGCTGGCGTGGGAGAAGTTCCGGCCCGCGTCGCTGCGCCTGATTCCAGGCGCGCTGGTCGGCGTTACGTTGGCGACGCTGGCGGCGTATTTCATGCAGCTCGAGCTGACCCGCGTCAATGTTCCCGAGTCCATCTTTGCCAGCCTCGCCTGGCCGGTGCTGGCTGATTTCACCGGCCTGCTGAGCCCGCAGTTCATTGCCACCGCGTTGGCCATCGCCTTCATCGCCAGTGCCGAAACCTTGATCTCTGCCGCCGCCGTAGATCGTATGCACGACGGCGTGCGCACCGACTACAACAAAGAGCTGCGTGCGCAGGGCATTGGCAACTTCCTGTGCGGAGCCGTCGGTGCGTTGCCGATGACCGGCGTGATCGTGCGCAGCTCGGCAAACATTCAGGCTGGCGCGTTGACGCGCGCGTCTGCGATTTTCCATGGCGTGTGGATCCTCGCATTCGTGATGGGACTGCCCTGGCTGCTGCGTGAGATCCCGATGTCCGCGCTCGCCGGCGTGCTGGTGGTGACGGGCTGGCGCCTGGTGAGCCTCGATCACGTCCGGCATCTCTATCACCACTACGGTGTGATGCCGGCGCTGATCTGGGGGAGCACGCTGTTCATGGTGGTCACCACCGACCTGTTGACGGGTGTGCTGACCGGTCTGGTGCTCTCGCTGCTCGAGCTCATGCCCAATCTGCGGGACCTGAAGCTCGATATGAACGTCGAGCATCGGGATTCGCACATCGATCTGCAGATTGGCGGTCGCGCCACGTTCGTGGGCCTGCCCCGACTCACCAAAGTTCTCGATGAGCTGCCGAGCGGCGGTCACATCCGTCTGAATCTAGCGGCGCTCACGCAACTCGATCACACCTGTGCGGAAGTGCTCGCCGACTGGATCCAGCGCAGTCGCAAAGCCGGCTCGCGTGTGGAGCTGTTGGGCATGAGCGAGATGCAAGCCAGCAATCACCATCGACGCCTCGCCGAGGCCGCTAGCCCGTGAGGTCAGGCCGAGGAGCTCGTAAGGAGAAGACCATGAAGACTACTCATTCGCTCACAGCGGCCGCAGCGGTCGCGGGACTGTTCGTTGCTCTGGGCGCGGGCGCCGCCGACGCAAACCAGAGCGATGCCAATTGCCGCATGGAAACCAAGCGAGTCGCGGTGTGGCCGCGCACTGCGCCCAGGGCTCCACAGATGGCGCGCTTCGAGGAGCGTCAAGTGAAGGTATGCGACGCCACGTTCGCAGCGGCCGACGAGCAGCGGCGGGCCAAGGACGACGACAAGTAACAGCTCGGATTCACAGGGAGGAAACGAACCATGGCTACTCGATTCAACGCAGGTGTGGTGTTGACTGCCGCTACGGTCGGGTTGATCGGATGCTCGAGCTATCCCAGTTCGTATGGCCTGGATGAAGGCAGAGCGTCGATGGTTCGCCAGACCTGTAACGAGATCATGGGGCTGCGCTCGGGACCCGAGCTCGAAGCTTGCGGCGGCAGCCTCGCCGATACCGTGCGCGCCTTGCAGGACGCCAGTCTGACCTTGCAGGCCGATGAAGCCTGCTCGGAGCAGGGACTTCTGCGCGGCACGCCGGAACAGGCAAAGTGCGTAGTGCTGTTCAGAAGGAGCGCGCAGAGCTCATTGGTCACGAACGCAGATGTTCCCTCGGTGCCGGCGGCCGAGCCGTGGACCTCCTATTTCAGCATGAACCATTCACAGCAGGCGGAGCGCGCCGAGCTCTCCTGCGCGCAAGTCGGAGTACATCCGGCGACGAGCGGCTTCTGGAATTGCGTCAGCCACCTGAGGCATTCCATCGTGAATATTCGAACCGACATCATGCCGTGAGTGGTCAGGCCTAGAAGGATTTGCCGTCCACGGGCTTGCGCTTGACGGCAGCCAGGTCGAAACCTTCCAGGCAGCGCACGTTGATGGCGGCCGTCTTGCCGCCTTTGGGATTGCTGCCGATGCCGAACGGCGCGCAGCCGCAGCGCTTGCAAAAGTGATGCTGGATGACGTGCTTGTTGAAGGTGTAGGCGCTCAAACTGCTCGCACCTTTGATGAGCTGCAATTGCTCGTGCGGAATGAAGGTCAGCAGGTAGCCCTTGCGACTGCAATGTGAGCAGTTGCACTCCAGCACCTCATCGAATGTGGCCTCGAACTCGAATGCGACGTCGCCGCAATGGCAGCTGCCCGCGTATTTCATGCTCCGCTCCTTATGGAAAGACTTGGGTTGGTGAGTAGTCCTGTACCGTCAGCACCCGGTCTTCGGGTCTCCCACTGCGCCACGATCTTGAAATCGTAGCGGGCCATGATGCGCATGGCGTGATCGCGAAACCGTTCATGGAACGCTCGCAAATGTTAGCCGCTTCGGCGGACCTCGTCAGGCGCCGGCATGAGCATGGCTTGCAGATTCGCAAGCGTGTCCGCTTCGCTGGCAGGCTTGTCCGTACGCCAGCGCAGGATCCTGGGAAAACGCAGCGCTATCCCGGACTTGTGACGGCCCGAGGCGGCAATGCCTTCATACGCAAGCTGGAACACCTGGCTGGGCTCGACCGCGCGCACCGGGCCGAACTTCTCCAGCGTGTGCGCGCGAATCCACCGATCGAGCTGCTCGACCTCCGGATTGCTCAAGCCGGAGTAGGCTTTGGCGACCGGCACGAGTTCCTGCTCGCGCCACACTCCGAACGTGTAGTCGGTGTAAAGATTCGAGCGCCGGCCTTGACCGGGCTGAGCATACATCATGACCGCGTCGAAGGAATGCGGCTCGATCTTCCATTTCCACCATGCGCCACGTTGGCGGCCAGTGCCGTAGCTGGCATCGAGCGCCTTGAGCATCAAGCCTTCGACGTTACGTTGTCGCGAGTCGGCGCGCGCCGCTGCGAGCTCTTCCCAGGTCGCGCCATCCACCAGGGGAGAGACTTGCAAGACGGGCGATGCGTTCGCCAACAACCGTTCAAGATGAGCGCGGCGCTCTTTCAGCGGGGCTGAACGCAGATCCTCGCCGTCCAGCTCCAGCAGATCGTAGGCTAGAAACTGGACCGGCACCGTGGCCAGGATGGCCGCGGTGAGCTTCTTGCGCCCGATGCGCTGCTGTAACAATGCGAAAGGCTGGATGCGCCCGTCTTTCCAGGCGACGACTTCGCCATCGAGCACGCTGCCCTCGGGCAGCGTGGCTGCAGCGTCTACGATCTCAGGAAACCGTTCGGTGATGCGTTCTTCGCCGCGCGACCACAAGTGACATTCTTCCGAGCGGCGGATGAGCTGCCCGCGGATACCATCCCATTTCCATTCGGCTTGCCAGGCACTGCGGTCGCCAAGCTGGTTCGGCTCCCCCTCGAGCGGCGATGCCAGAAAAAAAGGATAAGGAACGGCCGGATCGGTGCGCGAGTTCTCGGCCGCATGCAGCGCTTGCCAGAACAATGCGCCAGGTTGCCATTCGCCCATGAGTCGGGCGGCCAGTTCGGTGCGTTCGATGCCGGTGACTTCAGCGAGAGCTCGCGTGACCAGCAATTGCGATACACCGACGCGCAGCTCGCCGGTCAGCAGCTTGTTCAAGAGGAAACATTGTCGATACGGCAACTCGCGCCACCAGTCGGTGATCGCACGGCGCTGCACTTCCTCGTCCGCGTCCCGCAGTGGCAGGAGGCGATCTTCGATCCAGTCGGCGAGGGACTGTTCGTCCGCGGTGTCGCCGTGCGCCGTTCCGGCTGTCAGCAGTGCGATCGTCTCGGCGAGATCGCCCACCGAACCGTAGGATTCATCGATCAGCCATTCGGGCAGCGCCGCTTCATCGATCAACCAACGTTTCAGCAGCGCCGGACCGATGAAACGTTTGAGCCTGCGGCCAGAAAGAATGTAAGTGGCCCAGGCGGCGTCGGCGGGCGCCGCCTCACGAAAATAGCGAGCCATCGCCGCGACTTTGAGATTCGTCGACTGGGTCGTATCGAGCTCTTCGTAGAGCGCGGCGAAAGCTCTCATTGCTGCTCCTCGTCGCCATACGCCGTTTCGAGCGCTCCGGCCGAGATGCCAAGCTCGTTCAGATAACGAGCGAGCGCGTCGGAGTAGCCATGGGTCAGCAGGATTCTTCGTGCACCGCTCGCCTTGCATGTATCGATGAGACCCGGCCAATCCACATGATCGGAGAGCACGAAGCCGCGGTCATAGCCGCGTCGACGACGATTGCCGCGCACGCGCATCCAGCCGGAGCAGAATCCACTGGAGTGATCGCGGAAGCGTCGCATCCAGGGTGTACCTGCGGCACTCGGTGGAGCAATGATCAATGCGCCTCGATAGTCCGTCTTGCGCTCGCCGGTCACGGGCAACGTCGGGAGCATCTCGACGCCTTGCTGCCGGTAGACATCGGTGAGCACGTTGACGGCGCCGTGCAAGTAAACCGTTTCGTCGGTGAACGCTCGCAACTCGGCCAGCACGCGCTGTGCTTTGCCGAGTGCGTAGCAGAACAACACCGAGGCGAGGCCGCGCTCGCGATTGGCTCGCCACCATTGGAAGATTTCTTCGATCACTTCACCGGTGGGTTGCCATTGGTACACGGGCAGCGCGAACGTCGCTTCGCTGATGAATACATCGCACGTCAGGGGCTCGAACGAAGCACAGGTCGGGTCGGGCTGCCGTTTGTAGTCGCCGGAGACGACCCAGACCTGACCGTCGTGTTCGATGCGCAACTGCGCCGAGCCGAGAATATGGCCGGCCGGGTGCAACGAAATCGTGGTCGCGCCGAGTTGCACCCGCTCGCCGTACTTCAGCGGCGCCGGTCGATGATCCGCTCCCAGGCGGTGACTTGCGATCGCCATGCCAGGTTCGGCGAGCAGATAACGCTTGCTGCCGTGACGCAGATGGTCGCCATGCGCATGGGTGATGACAGCCGTCTCGACCGGCCGCCAGGGATCGATGTGGAAATTCCCGGCCGGGCAATACAACCCGTTTTCAGTAACGGTGACCAGTGGCGGCGGTATCGCGGACATCAAACAGGAATTGCGCTGTCAGGCGGCGAGTTCCCGCGCACGGCGCAAGTCGTCCGCGAGATGGGTGCGCAGTTGCTCGGCGTTCGCAAGGTCTGCACGCAGAATGGCGGAGGGATGATAGGTACACAGGACCTGCGCGCCGCTGGCATGTGGAATTTGCAGTTGCCGCGCAGATTCGATCGAGTCTGTGAGACCGGCGACGGCGCGCAACGCCGATGCACCGAGTGCAACGATGATGCCCGGTTTGACCTGCAAAACTTCGGCGTCGAGCCAGTGATTGCATGCCGCCAGTTCCGAAACGGCTGGCCGCTGGTGCAACCGACGCTTGCCGCGCGGCTGCCATTTAAAATGTTTTACGGCGTTCGTTACATACAGCTGGCTGCGTTGGAGACCGGCGGTCTGCAAAGCGTCATCGAGCACACGGCCGGCCGGGCCAACGAAAGGACGGCCACGCAGGTCTTCCTCATCGCCGGGTTGTTCGCCGACCAGCATGATGCTGGCCGACGTCGGGCCTTCGCCCAGCACCGCCTGGGTTGCATTACGCCAGATGTCGCAGCGGCGGCAGGCGGTTGGCCCGCCCGAATAGTCGGGCAGGTCGGTCAACGCGCGTTGCATGGCGCGAGCTTTGGCAAGTTCCATATCCATCGCTTCTCGCTGGCGCTGTTCGAAACTGGACTGGCCGTCGCGTAGCAAGGTTTGAATCTCGACCGACTCGGGCAGGTTGCGCCAGTAGCGTTGCGGCATCTCACGCCGCATGGCGGGCGGGTTGATGCGCGAAACATTGCAGATGTTCCGATAGTACGTTCGCCACAACCCTTCGTGTGCATCCGCCTTCGGCAGTGTCGACTTGTCCGGCGTCTCGACGAACTGCAACTCGCCGTTCTGCCACAGCGCTGTGCCACCCGGCGTGGCGATCATCCATTCCATGTTCGGAAAGCGTTTGCAGAAGAACGGCACGCCCCGTCGCAGGATGTCGTGAGTTGGCTCGAACCAGGCGAAGTATTTCCGGTCGCCTCGCTCGTCCGTCATCTCGCGAAAGCGCACGAACGCGTGCATCTTGTGCACCTCGCGATTCACTGCGCTTGCCATCTGCCCGGCGCGGTGGACGTCAGGATCGGCGGCATCTTCCAGCAAATGAGGTTGTTGCAGCGAGCGCCAGGCGAGGCGATACATCAAATCCCAGCGACCGTCGTGGCGGAAGCAGCTGATGGTTTCGAGCAACTCGATCAACTCGCGCGACAGTCGTAGAGAAGCAATATGACGGATGGGAGGCGCCAGCGGTTCGAACGATCTACCGCTACGCCACTCCATTTCTTCCGGCGCCACACCTGCGGATAACAGCGCGCGAGCAGATTCACGCCATTGCGCAAACTCTTGTACGCAAGCCGAGTACATGATCAGAACAACGACTGCTGTTCCGGCGCGGCGACCAGGGCGCGCCGCAAGCCGTCGGAGGTGCGGTCGCTTTGCGGCGGTCTGTAGTCGGCCGTGCAGATGAAATGGCGAGCGCGCTTCAATGTTGCACCGAGCGTTTTTAGATCTTCGTAACGCAGCTTGCGATGACGACGCGAGCTCACGATGCGATCGATGACGCGGACGCCCAGCCCCGGTACACGCAGCAGCACGTGGCGATCGGCGGTATTCACGTCTACCGGGAACAGGTGACGATTCGCCAGCGCCCAGGTCGTCTTGGGATCCACGCTCAGATCCAACTTGCCGCCCGGCATGGCTCGAGCGAGCTCGCCGACCGAGAACTCGTAGTAACGCATCAGCCAGTCGGCCTGATACAAACGATGCTCTCGCATGAGCGGCGGCGCGCGATTCGGCAGACGGGCAGAAGCGCGTTGAATCGGGCTGAACGCCGAGTAGTAGATGCGACGCAGCTTGTACGAGCGATACAACGTATCCGCGGTTTCCATGATGGAAGCATCCGAGCTGTCGTCGGCGCCAACGATCAGTTGTGTGCTCTGGCCGGCAGGAGAAAAGCGTGGCGCTCTGGATCCGCCGTCCGCCTTCTCATCCAGCTTGAGACGAATCTCGCCCATCGCGCGCTTGATGGAAACATCGCTTTTCTCTGGCGCCAGCGTGGTCAGCGCCTCTCGCGTCGGCAGTTCGATGTTGACGCTCAGGCGATCGGCGTAGCGGCCGGCGGCTTCCACCAGCTCCGGGCTGGCTTCCGGGATGGTCTTCAGATGAATGCAACCGCGAAACTCATGCTCTTCGCGCAGCGTGCGAGCGACCTCCACCAACTGCTCCATGGTGTAGTCCGCGTTGCGAATGATGCCGGAGCTGAGGAACAGCCCTTCGATGTAGTTGCGCCGATAGAAGGAGAGCGTCAGATCCACCACTTCCTGCACCGAGAAACGGGCCCGTGGGATGTCGCTCGAACGGCGGTTGATGCAATAAAGACAGTCGTACAGGCAGAAATTGGTCAGCAGGATCTTGAGCAACGAGACGCAGCGCCCATCGGGTGTGTAGCTGTGGCAAATGCCCATGCCCGTGGTCGAGCCCATTCCTTTGCCTGGCGCAGCGCTGCGTTTGGGCGCACCGCTGCTGGCGCAGGACGCGTCGTATTTTGCGGCATCGGCCAGGATGGCGAGTTTGGTCTCCAGCTCCATGTCTGGCTGTATATACAGCCCGGCAGCGCTGTGCAAGCGGGCGACAATGCTGTCAGGGGATCGCGTTCAACTCACAAAAAACTGGCAGCTTTCAGCGCTGGAACTTGGTCGACAGCACGATGGACGACGTGGTGCGCTCGACGCCGTCGAGCTCGCCGATGGCGTCGATCAGCTCGTCCATGTCGGTGATGGAGTCGGTGATGGCCAGCGCCATGAGATCGAAGGCGCCGCTGACGGCCTGCAGAACGCGCACATCCTTGAGCTTGCGAACTTCTCGCTCGACCTGGCTCGCGTGCTTCGGCTTCAGCGTGATCATGACGTAGGCGTGGACGGCGCCTCGCTCCTGGGTTTCGGAGAGCCGGACCGAATAGCCGGTGATCACCTTCGAACGTTCCAGCCGTTCCAGCCGACTTTGCACGGTGGTACGCGACAGCCCGAGGCTGCGGGCGAGGGCGGCGGTCGGAGCACGAGCGTTTTCGCGCAACAGTGCAATCAATTGCCGATCGATTGAATCCAGAATTTGCGCGCGCTGCTTCATGCAAAAACGATCGTTGCTTCGGCGAAATGACGATTGGAACCGACGGAACGCCGAGACATTGCCGGCAGATCGGCGCTTTGGCAATACCCGGTGGCGTGGGGGTTGCCGACAATGCCCTCATGAAACACATCGTTGTCGCAGGCGCCGGCAAGATTGGCGTCACCATTGCCGATATGCTCGCCGCCAGCGGCGACTATCGAGTCACGCTCGCGGATCGTCAGGTCAACCGATTCGACGGACTGAATCCCGCCATCGAAACCAAGGCGCTCGACGTTACCGATCCGCGCGAGCTGAGCGCTGTGCTCAAGGGCAGCTTCGCGGTGCTGAGCGCGGTGCCGTTCAACCTCACCGGCGATATCGCTGTCGCCGCCAAGGAAGCCGGCTCTCATTATCTGGATCTCACCGAAGACGTGGCCACGACGCGCAAGGTCAAGCGCCTGGCCGAAGGTGCGCACACCGCGTTCATTCCCCAGTGCGGTCTGGCGCCGGGCTTCATCACCATCGCCGCTTACGATCTGATTCGCCGCTTCGACACATTGCACGACGTGCGCATGCGCGTCGGCGCGCTGCCGAAGTTTCCTTCGAACGCACTCAACTACAACCTCACCTGGAGCACCGAGGGGCTGATCAACGAGTATTGCGAGCCGTGCGAAGCCATCGTCAACGGCGAGCGTCGCGAAGTGCCGCCGATGGAAGAGCTGGAAGAGTTCTCGCTCGACGGCGTGACCTACGAAGCGTTCAACACGTCGGGCGGCTTGGGTTCGTTGTGCGAAACCTTGAACGGCAAGGTGCGCAATCTGAACTACCGCACCATTCGGTACCCGGGACACGCCGCCATCATGAAGGCGCTGCTCAACGATTTGCGTCTGCGCGATCGCCGCGATGTGCTCAAGGACATCCTCGAGAACGCGCTGCCGGCGACGTTGCAGGACGTGGTGATCGTGTTCGTGACGGTCAGCGGCATGCGCAACGGGCAGCTCGTGCAGGACACGTACGCAAACAAGATCTACAGCGCCGAGATCGGCGGCGTCATGCGCAGCGCGATTCAGATCACGACGGCGGCGGGCATCACGGGCGTGCTGGATTTGCTCGCCACCGGGAAGATCGCCGATCGCGGCTTCATCCGCCAGGAGGACATCGATCTGGAGACGTTCCTGGCGAATCGCTTCGGGCGCGCTTATGCGCCTCGCTCATGAATCAGCAGGAATCGAGTATGACGAATCTGAGCGTTGTCGATGACGTGGCTGCGACGCTGGCGCGGCTCGGTGTGCCTGTTGAGCGCGTGAGTGGCGGCAGCTTGCTCGCTCGTTCGCCGATCAGCGGCGAGATCGTCGGTCGTTTGCAGGAGTGCTCCGCTCAGGAGGCGAGCGAGCAGATCGAACGTGCTCATCAGGCCTTCCTGGCGTGGCGCGAAGTGCCTGCGCCGAAACGCGGTGAGCTCGTTCGTTTGTTTGGTGAGGAGCTGCGCGCGGCACGCGAGGATCTGGGCCGTCTGGTTACGCTGGAGGCCGGCAAGATTCTGTCCGAGGGGCAGGGCGAAGTGCAGGAGATGATCGACATCTGCGATTACGCCGTCGGTCTGTCACGTCAGCTGTTCGGTCTGACGATTGCGTCCGAGCGTGCCGAGCATCGCTTGATGGAGAACTGGCATCCGCTGGGTGTCGTCGGTGTTATCTCGGCGTTCAATTTTCCGGTCGCGGTGTGGGCGTGGAACTCGACACTGGCGCTGGTTTGCGGCAATTCCGTTGTTTGGAAACCATCCGAGAAAACGCCATTGACGGCGCTCGCCGTACAAACGCTCTTCGAGCGCGCCGCTGCGAAATTCGGTGGCGTGCCGGAAGGTCTGTCGACGCTGCTGATCGGCGGTCGCGCTGTCGGTGAGGTTCTGGTCGATCATCCGCGCGTGCCACTCGTGTCGGCGACCGGCTCGACGCAAATGGGGCGAGCGGTGGCTCCGAAGCTCGCCGCTCGCTTTGCCCGCGCCATTCTCGAATTGGGCGGCAACAACGGCGCCATCGTTTCTCCAACGGCCGATATGGATCTCGCCTTGCGGGCGATCGCATTTGGCGCGATGGGAACAGCGGGGCAGCGTTGCACGAGTCTGCGACGCTTGTTCGTTCACGCGAGTGTGTACGACGACTGCGTGTCGCGGTTGAAGAAAGTTTACGAGTCGGTCGCAATCGGCGATCCGCGGCGCCAGGATGTTTTGATAGGCCCACTGGTGGACAAGCCATCGTACGAAGCCATGCAGCAGTCGCTGCAGCAAGCCATTGCAATCGGCGGCAAAGTGGCTGGAGGCGCGCGTGTTGCTCCGGAGTTGGGAGATGACGCCTACTATGTTCGTCCTGCGCTGGTCGAGGTGAGCTCGCAGGACGAAGTCGTGCGTCGGGAGACGTTTGCGCCCATCCTGTACGTGATGAAGTACGAAAACCTGCAGGAAGCCATCCGTCTGCACAACGACGTGCCGCAGGGTCTGTCGTCATGCATCTTCACCAACGATCTGCGCGAGGCAGAATATTTCCTGTCGGCGCTGGGCTCGGACTGTGGCATCGCCAACGTCAACATCGGACCTTCGGGAGCCGAGATCGGCGGCGCCTTCGGCGGCGAAAAGGAAACGGGTGGCGGTCGCGAAGCAGGCTCGGATTGCTGGAAGAGCTACATGCGCCGGGCGACCAACACGATCAACTACGGCTCGCGCCTGCCGCTCGCGCAGGGCGTGAAGTTCGACATCTGAGTCGGGGCTTGGGGCGGCGCTAGGCCCGGCGCCGCCACACGAGCAGTCGGTTGTTGGCCGGCATGGTCCGATCGTCGAGCAGCGTGCAGCCTATCCCCTGGGCCAGGCGGTCGACGGCTTCGAAGTCACGAATTCCGCTGAGCGGCGAGCGTTGTTTCAACCAGCCGTCGAACTCGCGGTTGCTGTCGGTCGTGAATGTGCCGTGATAGTTGAAAGGGCCGTAGACCGCCAGGACCCCGCCGGGCTCCAGCACACGCCCGACTCCCTCGAAGAATTGCTCCACCGCCGACCACGGCATGATGTGCAGCGAGTTTGCGCTGAAGACCGCATCGAAGCGCGCATCCGGCCACTCTCGAGTGACATCCAGCGCGAGCGGTGCTGGAAGATTCGGCAAGGCTGCCTCCTCCAGCCACAGGCGGATGCCAGGCAGATTCTCCTCGACATCCGATGTCTGCCACACGGCATTGGGAAAGGCCGGCGCGAAGTGGACCGCATGCTGTCCGGTGCCGCTGCCAACCTCCAGTACTTTGCGTCGATCTGAGAAGAATTCCCGCAGCACTTCCAGGATGGGGCCTTGATTGCGCTCGCACGCGGGCGCGAAGGGTTTGGCGGACGTCATGGGGCAATCTTCCAGGCGCGTGTTCTGGCGCCTAGTTTATGCCAGTGCCGGTGCCGAATCAGAGTTGATTGAGGCGGGCGACCAGTTCGATCTGCCGGTTGGTGCCGGCCTTGGCCAGCAGTGCCTTGATCTGTGCGCGTACCGTGCCGACTGCCACCTTGCGTGCGGCAGCGATTGTTTCTGGCGTCTTGCCGGCGCACAGCTGCAACGCGATGTCGCTTTCGGCTTGGGTCATGCCATAGGCGGCTTGCAGAATGGCGGCCTTGCGTTCGTCCGCGGCTTTGGAGCCGCGTGCGACCACCAGCACGCGAGGCATGAAAGAGAACTCGGTTGCCTGCGGAGCCAACGCGATTACATCGAGAACGATGGGAGTCAGATCATGCTCGCCACTGCGAACGATGATCGTGCGCGTCAGCGGTGCGCCTGGGCGGGTGTGGCCAACGGCGGCCGTGGCAATGGCGTCCTCCAGCTCTTTGGCATCGCCGGCCACGGTGGCGCGCAGTCGACCTTCTTTCAATTGCAGGCCCCGATTCGCTGTGGCGAGTTGCTCCGCTGTGGGCGTGAGATCTCTCACAGTTCCGGTGCGATCGCAGACGAACGCAGGCATGCTGAGCGCCTCCATCGCCCCCGCCAGCAGTGCGGAGCCATTGCCTTCCAGCGCAGCCTGGGTGCGAACCGCCGCACGCACGTGCGGAGCCAGCGAGGAGAAGATCGCTCTTTGAGATTCGTTGATATGTCCATCACGCTTGCTGCGCGCCACCGCCAGGCCAGTCAACATGCCGGGAGTGCGATCGAGCGTGCTCAAGCAGATGTAAGGCACGTTATGAGGAACGGCGAATTCCTGATAGTGCCGATCGCGCTTGTAGGCCTCGGGTGAGATGAAGTCGCTCTCCGCCAGCGTCTTCAGTAGCGGCGCATTCATACCAGCGCGCACCCGCGGATTGACGTTCGGATCGGCGCCGCCCTCGGCCACGAAGGCTTCGTGAAAATCGGGACCCATGTCGGTCAGGATGTCGATGGGCACGGTGGCATCGTCGCCGATGCAGATGAGCTGTCCGTGCCTCGATCCGGTCGCGCAAGCGAGGTCTGCGAGCGCCTCGTACCAGCCGGCGCCACTCACCCCCGCGGCTTGGAATTTATCGACCAGACCCAGCCACTGTTCATCATTCCTGAGCATGCAGGGAATTGACCACACAACGGCAGGAACGCAAATCGGGGGCAACCCCGAACGTGTGCAGAATCCGACCTGGTTCACGATTGCCTGACGATTGGATCGATCCCGCGGCCTTTGGGCGACGTTCCGCCGCGGGCGCGGATGTTCTAGGATGCCTCGACTGACAATTCCGGAGGGGATTCGTGAGAACATCGGTGCGAGCAGCCTGGGTGGCTGCGCTGATTGCGGGTGTGGCCATGGTGGCTGAAGCCGGACCGCGTTGGGCGATCGTCGTGCACGGAGGCGCAGGCGTCATCGAACGTCAGCAGCTGACCTCCGAGCAGGAGCGCGCGTATCGCGAGGCAATGCGCAAAGTCACCGATCACGGCGCCAGGCTCCTCGCCGCCAACAAACCGGCGCTGGACGTCATCGAAGCGACCATCGGCCTCATGGAAGATGACCCGTTGTTCAATGCCGGCCGCGGCGCTGTGTTCACGGCGCAAGGTCGCAACGAGCTGGATGCCGCCATCATGGATGGCAAGACGCTACATGCCGGCGCCGTTGCGGGCGTCACGCGCACTCGTCATCCCATTTCGTTGGCGCGTCGCGTGGCCGAAGCCTCTGCTCACGTGATGCTGGTCGGCACAGGCGCCGATGAATTCTCCCAGCGCCAAGGGCTGGAACAAGTCGAGCCCGGTTACTTCTATACACAGCGCCGCTGGGATGCGCTGGTCAAATATCTGCAAGCGAACCAGCTGCCGGTGCCAGACCGGCCGTCCGGCATCCAGAGCGACGATCCGGCGAAGGGCCTCGCGCACGACGAAGGCAAGAAGGGCACCGTTGGCGTCGTCGTTCTGGACATGGCGGGCAACGTTGCTGCTGGAACCTCCACGGGCGGTACTACGGGCAAGCGTTGGGGACGGGTTGGCGACAGTCCCATTATCGGCGCCGGCACCTATGCATCCAATCAGTCCTGCGCCGTGTCGGCGACTGGCACTGGCGAATATTTCATCCGCCTCGCTGTCGCGCACGAGATCTGCTCACTGGTGCGATATCGAGGCATGAGCTTGCAAGCGGCGGCCGATGAAGTGATTCAGAAACAACTCACGGCGCTGCAAGGCGACGGCGGCATCATCGCGGTCGCGCCCGATGGCCAGATGGCATGGAGCTTCAACACCTCGGGCATGTATCGCGCCCGCGCCGCCGAGGGTCAGCCGGTGACCATCGGCATCTTCAAGGACGAGAGTTGATCGCGGCGAGATTCGGAGCATCGAGCCGCGGCGCTCAGCGCGGCTGCAGCCCCAGCTCGAACAGTTCGATGAATCGTTGGGCGATCTCGGCGGCCGCGAACTGGTCGTCGCTGCGATACCAGTGGGCGATCCAGTTCAGTGCGCCCGCCAGTGCGAACGCCGTCATCTTCTCATCGCAGGGACGAATCGAGCCGTCCTCGACGCCGGCGCGGATCAGGCTGCGCAGCCCCTGGTCGATCTCGGATTTGAGCAATTTCACTTTGCGGCTCATCGCCGGACTCAGATCCTGGTTCTCGGCCTGCACCATGCACCAGCCGAAATCCGAAGTGATGGCTTCGGCATAACGCGTGATCACTGCCGCGAGGCGTTCGCGCCCGGTGGTCGCCGACTCCCGCTGCTCCTGGATGCCATCCATGATCAGCTTCAGGCCGGCGCGGAAACATTCGAACAGCAGCTGCTCTTTGTTCTCGACGTAGTGGTAGACCGTCGGTTTGGTGACGTTCAGCTCGCTGGCTATGTCGTCCAGCGAGGTGTTGTGGTAGCCGCGCTCCCGGAAGGCCCGGGCGGCCGTCATGATCACCGCGTCGCGCTTGCGCTCCCGGTCCCGCACGCGCGCGCCCACGGAAGCCCAAAGGGCAGGGCCGCTGGCCCGTTGCGGATTGTTCTTGCGCGCCTGTCGACCTGCCACCTGGGAACTGCTCCTTGAAGAAGTAAAGCCACGATCATGTCCGAGTATAGCTGCGGAGCCCTGCTGCGCCGGTGTCCGATTGACCGGGTGGGGTCGGGCTAAATATACTCGCGGGTAAATTAGAGTGCCAGCGTTACTCTACCCCCGGACTCCCTTTCGATTCGCCCAGAGGCGACCATGAATACAGCCGCTGTTCTGCCGTTCCGTGCCGATAACCGTGCGACCCGCCCCGAGGCGCACCCGCTGCGCTTTGTCAGCGCCGCGTCGTTGTTCGACGGTCACGATGCCGCCATCAACATGATCCGCCGCTTGTTGCAGGCCCATGGCGCGGAGGTCGTGCATCTGGGCCACAACCGCAGCGTGGCCGACATCGTGCGTGCGGCGATTCAGGAAGACGCCGACGGCATCGCCGTGTCGTCCTACCAGGGCGGACACAACGAATACTTTGCCTACATGGTCGACATGCTGCGCGAGCAGGGCGTCGAGCACATTCGCGTCATCGTCGGTGGCGGCGGCACGATCGCTCCGCACGAAGTGGAGGCGCTGGAGAAGCACGGCGTCGAAAAGATCTATACGCCGGAAGACGGCCGTCGCATGGGCCTGGACGGCATGATCGACGACGTTTTCAAGCGCGTCGCCGCTTCGGCCAAGCCGAACTATGCGTTCGAAGCCGGCAACCCGCTGGATCCGCGCGATCATCATCGGCTGGCCCAGGCGATCTCGCTGCTGGAAGGTACGGGCGAAGACGATGCTTCCGGTCAGGAACTGCGCAAGGCCATCGCGAAGGTCCAGGGCGGCACGCCGGTGATCGGTTTGACGGGCACGGGCGGCGCCGGTAAGTCCAGTCTCAACGACGAGTTGCTGCAACGATTCGTGCGCCATTTCCCGGATCGCAACATCGCGGTCGTGGCGATGGATCCGACGCGACGCCGCTCGGGCGGCGCGCTGCTGGGCGATCGTATTCGCATGAACTCGCTGGCGGCGCCCAATGTGTTCATGCGTTCGCTCGCCACGCGCCGTCAGAACCTTGCAACGAGCGCGGTATTGAAGGATGTCATCGGCCTGCTGCGGCTCGCGCAGTTCGATCTGATCATCGTCGAGACCGCCGGCATCGGTCAGTCGGATACCGAGATCACCGACATGGTCGATGTCTCCGCCTATGTGATGACGAGCGAATACGGCGCGGCCAGCCAGCTCGAGAAGATCGACATGCTGGACTTCGCCGACGTGATCGTGCTGAACAAGTTCGAGAAGCGCGGCGCTGAAGATGCGTTGCGCGACGTGCGCAAGCAGTGGCGTCGGAATCATCCCGATCGTGCCCGGCTGCCGGATGAGCAATTGCCGGTGTTCCCGACCATCGCCAGCCGTTTCAACGATCCCGGCGTGAATCATCTGTTCGCGCAGCTGTGCCAGCTGGTGAACGAGAAGCGCCCGGATCTCAAGGACCGGCAGTGGTCGCCCGGCGACGTGGGTCCGACCACGTTCGTTTCGCGCGATCCGCTGATTCCTGGCACGCGCAGCCGCTATCTCGCCGAGATCGCGGGTGCGGGCCGTAAAGCCCGAGCGAATATCGATGCAGTCGTGGATGCCGCTCGTCGCGCCTCTGGCGTGTATGAAACGCTGCGCACTTTGCATGACGCGCGTCTGCCTGAGCCGTTGGATCGGTTCCCCGAAGATGCGCTCAACGACCAGTCCGTCGATGCCACACGTCGCGAGCTGCGCGCCGCTTACAACCAGGCGCTCGATGCAATCGGCGCCGAGGGCATTGGCGAGCTGAAGCGCTGGCCGCAGCGGGTCAAGGGCGTCACCGACGAGAAGTATTCGTACAAGGTGCGCGACAAGCTGGTGACCGGCGACAACTATGTCACGTCGCTGAGCGGCAATCAGATGTCGAAGATCGCGGTGCCGCGCTTCAAGGACTGGGGCGAAACGCTGCGTTTCATCCTTGCCGAGAATCTGCCGGGCAGCTATCCCTACACCGGCGGTGTGTACCCGTATCGTCGCGCGGAAGAGGATCCGATCCGCATGTTCGCGGGCGAGGGCGGGCCGGAGCGAACCAATCGTCGCTTCCACTATCTCGCCGGCGGTCATGGCGCGACTCGTCTGTCGACGGCGTTCGATTCCACCACGCTGTATGGCGAAGATCCGGATACGCGTCCCGATATCTATGGCCGCACCGGCAACTCCGGTGTGTCGATCGCGACGCTCGATGACATGAAGAAGCTGTACTCCGGCTTCGACCTGTGCGCACCGACGACCTCCGTCTCCATGACCATCAATGGTCCGGCGCCGATGCTGCTGGCCATGTTCATGAATACGGCGATCGATCAGCGCGTCGAACGTTTCCTGCGTGCCGAAGGCCGCTGGGACGCCGCCGAGAAGCGCATTCGCGAGCTTCACAACGAGATGAAGGCGAAGGGTCTGAACCCCGCGATCTACAACGGCGACCTGCCGCAGGGTCACGATGGTTCCGGCATCGCCATGTTGGGCATCACCAGCGACCAGCTGATTGCGCCGGGCGTATTGAGCGCCGAGGAACATGCGAAGCTGCGGGCCGAAGCGATGTCACAAGTGCGTGGCACGGTGCAGGCCGACATCCTCAAGGAAGATCAGGCGCAGAACACCTGCATCTTCTCCACCGAGTTCGCGCTGCGCATGATGGGCGACGTGCAGCAGTTCTTCATCGACAACAGGGTGCGGAACTTCTACTCGGTGTCCATCTCCGGTTATCACATCGCCGAGGCGGGCGCGAATCCGATCAGCCAGCTGGCGTTCACGCTCTCCAACGGCTTCACCATCGTCGAGTACTACCTGGCGCGTGGCATGAAGATCGACGACTTCGCGCCCAACCTGTCGTTCTTCTTCTCCAACGGCATGGACCCGGAGTACGCCGTCATCGGTCGCGTCGCCCGTCGTATCTGGGCGCGTGCGATGCGCGATCTGTACGGGGCCGGTCCGCGCAGTCAGATGCTGAAGTATCACGTCCAGACGTCGGGCCGCTCGTTGCACGCTCAGGAAATCCAGTTCAACGACATCCGTACGACGCTGCAGGCCATGTACGCGCTGTTCGACAACTGCAACTCGTTGCACACCAACGCCTATGACGAAGCGCTCACGACGCCGACCGAAGAGAGCGTGCGTCGCGCGGTCGCCATCCAGCTCATCATCAACAAGGAGCTGGGCCTGAACAACAACCAGAATCCCTGGCAGGGTTCGTTCTTCCTCGAACAGCTCACCGATCTGGTGGAAGAGGCCGTGTACCGGGAGTTCGAATCGTTGTCCGAGCGCGGCGGCGTGCTGGGTGCGATGGAGACGATGTATCAGCGCGGCAAGATTCAGGAAGAGAGCATGTACTACGAGAAGCGCAAGCACGATGGCTCGCTGCCGCTGATCGGAGTGAACACCTTCCTGGCCGAGACCGATGCGAACGAGGCGGCCAAGGGCGTGGCGCTGATCCGCTCGACCGACGAAGAGAAAGATTTCCAGGTCGCCGCCGTGAAGTCGTTCCAGCAGCGCAACGAGGCTCACTCGGCCGATGCTCTGCGCAACCTGCAGAAGGTCGCAACCTCGGGCGGGAATGTCTTTGCCGAGCTGATGAACGCGGTTAAGGTATGTTCTCTAGGCCAGATCTCCCGCGCGCTGTACGAAGTTGGCGGGCAGTATCGTCGCAGCATGTAACTCGCAGCCAAGACACTGAATCCCATGTACAAAGCACCTTTGAAAGAACTGCGTTTCGCGATCCATCAATTGATCGGCGATCAACGCCTGGTCGGACTGTCCGACCTGCCCGACTACTCCACCGAGTTTGCCGACGCGGTGTTGGAGGAAGCGGCCCGCTTTGCCGAGGGCGTGCTCGATCCGATCAACCGTCTCGGTGATCGCACCGGCGCAAAGTGGACAGCCGAAGGCGTGCGCATGCCCGCGGAGTTCAAGTCTGCTTACGACAAGTTCGTCGAAGGCGGCTGGACGCAGCTGCGTGCCGACGCGGAGTTCGGCGGTCAGGGCGCGCCCATCGTGCTGGGCACGGCCGTGGAAGAGCTGTGGGCTTCGTCGAATCTCGCGTTCAAGCTGTGCCCGATGCTCACGCAGGGCGCTGTCGAAGCCATCAGTCAGTGCGGCTCGCAGGCGCAGAAAGAAAAGTATCTGCCGAAGATGATCAGCGGCGAGTGGACCGGCACGATGAATCTGACCGAGCCCCAGGCAGGTTCGGATCTGGCGGCCATCCGCACTCGTGCGGTGAAGGAAGGCGATCGCTATCGACTGTACGGTCAGAAGATCTTCATCACCTACGGCGACCACGACTACACCTCGAACATCATCCACATGGTGCTCGGCCGCGTCGAAGGTGCGCCCGCCGGCGTGCGGGGTATTTCGTTGTTCATCGTGCCGAAGGTGCTGGTGAACGACGATGGCAGCCTCGGTGCGCCGAACGACGTTCGCTGTGTTTCCATCGAGCACAAGCTCGGCATCCACAGCAGCCCGACCTGCGTGCTGTCGTATGGCGACAAGGAAGGCGCCGTCGGCTACCTGGTCGGCGAAGAGAATCGCGGCCTCGAATATATGTTCATCATGATGAACGCGGCGCGTTTGTCGGTCGGCTTGGAAGGTTACGCGCTTGCCGAGCGTGCCTATCAGCAGGCGCTCGAATATTCGCGCACTCGCGTTCAGGGCAAGCCGAAGACGAAGAATGTGCCGGAAGGTTCGAAGGTGGCGCCGATCGCGTATCACCCGGATGTGAAACGCATGCTGCTGACGCAGAAGGCGTACACCGACGCGGCGCGCGCCGTTGGTTTGTATGCAGCGATGCAGCTCGATCTGGGCAAACATCTGCCCGAGGGCGAGGAGAAGGCGAAGGCGCAGTCCCGGGGTGAGCTGTTGATCCCCATCGTGAAGGGCTGGTCGACCGAGCTCGGCGTGACCATGGCGTCGCTCGGCGTGCAGGTGCACGGTGGCATGGGCTTCATCGAAGAGACCGGCGCTGCTCAGATCCTGCGTGACTCGCGCATCGCGCCTATCTACGAGGGCACGACCGGCATTCAGGCCGGCGACCTGGTTGGCCGCAAAGTTGGGCGTGACAACGGCGCAGCGATGAACGCGCTGATCGCGGACATGCAGGCGGAGCTCGAGCAGATTTCTTCGAGCGATGCTGGCGTCGCCGCGAGCAAAGCCGCTGCGCTGGAAGGCGTGGCTGCGTTGAAGGATGCGACGGCTGCGGTGCTGAAAGACCCTGAAGGCGCTCTGGCGATCTGCGTACCCTATTTGATGCTCGGTGGCGTCGTGGTCGGCGGCTGGCTGACTGCCAAAGCGCATGATCTCGCGGTTCGCGAAGCTGCGTCCGATCCCGAGTTCTTCGCGGCAAAACAGCAGATCTCACGCTTCTATGCGGCAAATCTGTTGCCGGAAGCGCAGACGCTGGCGCGCGTTGTGAAGCAGGGCGCCGCGTCGATTCTGGAAGCGGACCCCGCGAAGCTCTAAGTGCCTGGCGCCGGGCTTCGGCCCGGCCGTGGCGCCGATCACCAATGAGAGGTCGATCAGCGCGCGCAGCAGCGTGGAGGCGCAGTCGTTGCCGAATTGTGCGCGTCGCGTCGGTAGGCTTCTTCGATGGCGAGTGCGAGTGAGTGCACGTCGGTGATCACGGTGAGCTGGTCCTGCTCGGCGAGCCAGCGCCGATTCAACTCGTGCAGCTCGTTGCTCGCATCGAAATGATTCAAGAAAACCATGGTGGGCGTCGAGCCGACGGCGGCCATCGTCAGGCGCACTGCGTTGATCGTGCCCAGCTCCGCGTCGGCGACCAGGAGCATGCGATCCACCTGCAGCCGACGTAACAGCTCCAGGCTGTCGCCGTCGCAAGCCAGCGGCGAGCGTACGCCGCCGACGGTTTCGACGAAGCCGATGCCGACTGCGCCGGGCCAGTGGATCTCCTGGACGATCTCCGATATCCACACGGGCCCTCGGCCCAGGGCGTTCGCCGCCATGGGCGGAGCGAGGGCCAGCGGGTACCAACGGTGAGCGGGACAGATCTCCGTCACGTCTTCGCCGCTGGCGCCTGCGAGACACGCGGCATCAGTGTCGATCTCATCCGGTCCATACGACTGCACCGGTTTGCGTGCGGCCACTGCCGTGCCCCTCAACTTCAACGTTGCGAGGACTTGCGCGGTGACCCAGGTCTTTCCCACTTGCGTGTTCGTGCCGATCACACCGATCAACAGGGAAGGTCTGGAATCGATCACAGTCATGCGTTTGTTTGCGTGCGGTTTGTTTAAACAGGCTGGAGCTCGGCGAGCGCGGCTCGCAGGCGACTGACCATCGCTTCGGTATGAGCGGCCGACATCGCGACCCGCAGCCGCGCCGTCCCCTTGGGAACGGTGGGCGGGCGAATGGCCGGCACATGGATGCCGACGTCTCGTAACCGGGCTGCCGCTGCGAGCGCGGCCGCATCGTCACCGAGCACGATGGGTACGATCGCGGAGGGATGGCCGGGGCGAAGCATATCGACCAACGAGCGCAGGCGAGCTCGCAATCGATCGCCTTCTTCGCTGCGACAGATTCGTACCGCCGCCGCGGCGGCCGCGGTGTTTGCGGGCGACAGGCCGGTGGTGAAGATGAAACTCCGCGCGCGATTGATGAGCAGTTCGATCAGACGGCTCGAGCCGGTGACGAACCCGCCCAGCGAGCCCAGGGTTTTCGACAGCGTGCCGACGTGCAACACCTCCAGATCCAGATCGGGTGTTGCCGGGAGCTTGGGGCCAAGCGCCGCGTGCGCCTCATCCAATATGAGTAACGCGCCATGCTCGCTGCACAACTGTGCGAGCGCAGGCAATGGCGCAGTGTCACCATCCATGGAAAACACCGATTCAGTCACTACGATTTTCCGACCTGGAGTTTGTCTAAGCAGAGTCTGCAGGTGCTGCAGATCCAGGTGACGGTAAATCAAAGTTCGCGCTTTGGCCAGACGGCAACCGTCGATTATCGATGCGTGATTGAGTTCGTCGCTAAATAGCGTCACATCCGTTTCACCAAATGTTGTGAGGACGCCTAGATTTGCTGAATACCCTGACGGGAACACGAGCGCACGCTGCGATTGGTTCCATTCGGCAAGCAGGGTTTCCAGTTCGACGTGCAGGCTGCGAGTGCCGACGATCAGGCGCGAGGCCATTGCACCGGTGCCAAAGCGCTCGATGGCGGAGATAGCCGCGAGTCGCACCTGAGGATGCGAGGCGAGTCCGAGATAGTCGTTGGACGCGAACGAAACAAACGGCCGACCGCCCACCCGGCCTTCGGGGCCGTCCCCGTCGAACGGCACGTTCTCGCGATATCTGTTGATGGCGCGCAGGCCGGCCAGCTCGCGCTCGGCCCAGGAAGTCCAGTGAGTCACGCTGTTTCCTCCAGCGCGGCGACCAGCGTCGCGACGATGCGCTCGATCTCCGGCGCAGTGATGGTCAGCGGCGGAACGATCGTCACGACGGGCCCCATGGAGCGGGAGAGCACGCCGCGCTTGACCATCGCTGCACAGACCCGACGCGCGAATTTCGGATCGTCGCTGGTGTCGAGCTCGACTCCACCCATCAAGCCTTGCAGACGGATCTGCTTGACGCGCTTGAAGGGACGAAGACGGATATCCAGTTCGGTGCGCAGCTGAGCGGAGCGCTCGCGAACATTGTCGAGCACCGGCGTCGACGCCAGCAGCTGCAAGTGCTTGAGCGCCACGGCGGCGGCGAGCGCGTTGCCGCCATAAGAGTGGCCGTGATACAGCGTCTTCTCACTCAGGTCCGGCCCGAGGAACGCCGCGAACACTCGCTGAGACGCGACCGTCGCCGACATCGGCAGATAGCCGCCCGTGATGCCTTTGCCCAGGCACATGAGATCGGGGCGCAGGCCGCACTGCTCGGAGGCGAACAGCGTGCCGGTGCGGCCGAAGCCGGTGGCGACTTCATCGCAGATCAGCAGGACGCCAGTGTCATGACAGGCTTGGCCGAGTTCGGCGAAATCCGTCGCCGGCGCAATCGACATACCGGCGGCGCCTTGCACCAGGGGTTCGACGACGACCGCCGCGAGCTTGCGATGATGTTCGCGGACCATCTGAGCGGCAGCGCGGATCGCGCCGGGTTCCGAGAACGCAGGAGCACGCAGCACGGGGAAGCGCAGCGGATCGAAGATCTGTGTGCCGAAGCCACCGCCGCCCAGAGAAAGCGAGCCGATGGTATCGCCGTGGTAACCGTCGCCGAAGGCGAGATAGGTCGTGCGGCCTTGCTCGCCTTTGTTGGTCCAGTACTGGAATGCGATCTTCAACGCCTGCTCGACCGCGGCGGCGCCATCCGATGCAAACAATGTGTGCGCCCGGTCCACGGGGACGACGCGAGCCAGCGCTTCGGCGAACTCGATGACGATGCGATTGCCGTTGCCGAGCATGGTGGAATGAGCGACCCGGTCCAGCTGCTCGCGCACGGCCTGATCGAGCTCCGGCACGCGATGTCCCAGCGTCGTCACCCACAGCGAGGAGATCGCGTCCAGGTAGCGACGCCCGTCGACGTCGATCAACTCGCGTCCTTCGGCGCGCTCCACGATCACCGGGCTGTTGGCCCCGTAGCAATCCATTTGAGTAAACCCGTGCCAGACGCTGGCGGCGTCGCGTTCGAGCCAGTTCATGCTGTCAACCTCGTCTACAGAATCGAGTCGACAGTGTAAGCGAGTATGATGCCGCGATGGAAAAAACCTATATTTCGGCCGAATCCCTGTTGCGGGACTCGCTGGCGCTGGGGGTGCAGATCGTCCGCAGCGGCTTCCGGCCGTCGTTCCTGGTGGGCGTGTGGCGCGGCGGGGCGCCGATCGGCATCTCGGTACAGGAGGTGCTGGAGTTCAACGGCATCCAGTGCGATCACATCGCCATCCGCACTTCGTCCTACCAGGGCATCGATGAGCAGTCGAAAACGGTGCGCGTGCACGCGCTCGACTACCTGGTGTCGCAGTTGAGTTTCGAAGACCAGCTGCTGGTGATCGACGATGTGTTCGACTCCGGGCGCAGCCTCGAAGCGGTGATCGCCGAGCTGCAGCGCCGCTGTCGGCGCAACATGCCGCAGCAGGTCAGGATCGCGACGGTCTATTACAAGCCCACCCGGAACTCGAGTTCGCTACGGCCCGATTATTTCATTCGCGAGACGGATCAGTGGCTGGTGTTTCCGCACGAGGTGCAGGGACTGACTCGCGAGGAGATTCTGGCCAACAAGCCGGTGGACGAAAGCTTCTTCCTGCCGACTTCACAACCCGACGACTGACCGGTTCAGCTGCCCTTGAGCAGATCAGCGAGCGTCAGTGCGATCACGGCGGTTGCTCTTCGCAAATCGTCGAGGCGCAAGCATTCGTCGGCGCCGTGCCCGTTTGCTTGCTCCAAGGTGCTGGGCCCTGCACCGTAAAGCACGGTGGGAATGCCAGCTGACGCGTAGTGCCTCGCATCCGTGTAGAGCGGGACGCCCTGCACGGGGATCGCCACACCGAACTCCTCTTCAGCTCGCGTTCGCAACGCGATGATCATGCGTGCCGCGCCGGGGAGTTCGGTCAGCGGCTCGGCCAGCATGATTCGTTTGATTTCCAACGTGATGCCGGCGCGCGATGAGATCGATGCTTCGATCAGCGCGCGCAGCTGTGACTCAGCTGCCGCAACGGATTCTTCCGGAATGATGCGGCGTTCGAGCCGGAGTGTGACCCGATCCGGCACCACGTTGGTATTGATGCCGCCCTGGATGAGGCCGACGTTGAGAGTCGGTGTCTCGATACCTCGAACTTTCGAGTGACGTTGTGCCAACTCATCCCGGTGCGCATACAGTGCACTGAGAATATCGGTGGCAGCTTCGAGCGCGTCGACGCCCGTCTCAGGCATCGCGGCGTGGCCGGATTTGCCGTTCACTATGACTTCCAGATGCAAACATCCATTGTGTGCGCTGGTCACCGCGTAGGAGAAGCCGGCGCAGATCGCCAGCGAAGGAGTGCTCAGCCGCTGCGAAAGCAGCCGTTTGGGACCGACGTTGCCGCCGACTTCCTCGTCGTACGTGAAATGCAGCTCGACCACGCCATCGAGCGGCAGGCCCTGTTTTTCCAGTTCGATCAGCGCGAGCAGCGCCCACGTGTAAGTTGCGAAATCCGATTTGCTGACCGCGACGCCGCGGCCGAACATCACCAGCCCATGATCGGGATCGTCGATGATTTCCGCGCCGTAAGGATCGCGCGTCCAGCCTTGACCCGGCGGCACGACATCGCCATGCGCGTTGAGCGCGATCGTCATACCGCCGCGACCGAAGCGCCGACGCACAATGAGATTCGTAGCGGAGATCATGCCGTTGGCTCGCGCCACCTCCGGCGGCACCACATCTGTCTCTACTTCCAGATCGAGCAGGCTCTCGAGTAATTCATGCGCACGCTCGGCCGCAGGAGTGCAATCGCCAGGTGGATTGTCACTGGGCACGCGCACCAGCTCGGCAAGAAATTCGACTTGGCGGATGAACTCGCGCTCGAGGAAGGCATGCACCAAGGCGCGGGCGGATGCGGGCATTCAGCATTCCTATTCGTTGAGGTGGCGAAAGTTTGGATCGCCAGCGGCTTTGTATCCGATGCACGCATTATAAAGATGACGCGACGCTTGGCGCACCAAACATGTTGACGAAACATTGACATTCATCGTTTCGCGCAGCCTCCGTGAGCCCCTTTTGGAACCATCGAGAAGATGAATCGCTTAGTAGGGTGCATCGGAAACCTGGAGGGATGAGACATGCGTGCCTTGGCTTTACTTGCTGTAACCGCGCTGGTGTTTACCGCCGCCGGTTGCGCTAAAAAAGATGACGGTTCTCAAATGACTTCGCCGCCGGCCGATTCGGCGCCGATGTCACCTGCGCCAATGCCGGCTGAGCCGGAGCCGAGCCCGACTCCGTCGGATACTCCGCCGCCTCCGGATGCCACCCAGGCAACGCCGCCGGCCGAGGGCACCACTCCGCCACCGCCGGCTCAATAAGCGGCGTGTAAAGCGGGCGGGATGCCCGGCCGATCGCATGGATGCGCAAGACCGGTTCCATCCGGCCAGAGGCGGCGTCAGCGCGACGCCGCCTCTCTCATAACACAGATAGAGTCCGACGCCAGCGTCGCCAACCCGGGGAACACCGTCGTTTAGGGCAGCGTTGTTTCGCGTGTCTGCAAGCAACGATAACTGCGATGGGCCGTCCGTGCCCGAGCCACGCAAGCTCGGCGTGTCTGCACAGATCGACAAACAGACATTCCGGATACGCTTCCGTGAGCGCTTTTACGATTCCGCTTTCGATGGCTCGACGGCGCAGATCGAGGCACTCGCAGACATCGCTTGGGAGGCGTATCGAGAGGGTCGTAAAGCTCCGCGTACGCGCGCTGCCGGTCCAGAGTTCGAGAATCCGGAATATCAGCTCTCCGTGCAGTGGCTGCAGACGCGCGACGAAATTCGCAACGCGCAGCGCCTACATGAAGATAAGAACGGCCCGGCCCGGATCTTGTTGATCAGCAGCGCGGCGCGACACGAGCAGACCTGCCCAGGCGAGGTGTCCAAGAGCTACCGTTTGTGTCAGCAGGCGGAGCAAACATTGGTGTCCGAGCGGGCGAGCGTCGATCTGCTCGATCTGAGTCATCTGACGGCGGAGTACGGGCGCGTCATCTATCCCTGCAAGGCTTGTGTGTCGACGGCGATGCCGCTGTGTCATTGGCCGTGTTCCTGTTATCCCAATCATGCGCTAGGCCAGGTCAACGATTGGATGGGCGAAATCTATCCGCGCTGGGTCGCGGCGCATGGCGTGATGATCGTGACGCCGGTGTATTGGTATCAGGCGCCGTCGCCGTTGAAGCTCATGATGGATCGTCTGGTGTGCGCGGACGGCGGCAATCCGGATCCAACGCGAACCGACGGCAAGAATGCAAGCAAGGCCAAGGCCATCGAGCTGCAAGGCTGGGACTATCCGCGGCATCTCAAAGGACGCGCGTTTGCGACCGTCGTGCACGGCGACGCGGCCGGCGCTGAAACATTACGCCGCAACCTGCATGACTGGCTCTGTGACATGGAGCTCGTGCCGGCGGGTGGCGATGCGAACATCGATCGCTACATTGGATATTACGAACCCTACGCCACCAGTCATGACGCGCTGGATAAGGACGAGGCCATTCAGCAGGAAGTCCGCAATGCAGCCCGACTCTTGTTGAAGATGGTGGCGCGCGTGCGGGCCGCTGGGCCGCTCGAAGAAGATGGCGGGCGCGACCCTCGCCCGAAATGAAGCTCCGCTGACGATTCGGTTGCACAGCCGAGCGCTTCGCGCCATTCTGCCGCGAACATAGCGGAGACAGTAATGAGTGACGTCCTGTACGAAGAGCGCGGCCGGGTTGCGATCGTTACGCTGAATCGCGCCGAGGCGTTGAATACGTTCACGCATGAAATGCGTGTCGGCATCATCGATGCTTTCAAGAAAGTCGCGGATGCCGAGCACATCCGCGCCGCCGTTCTGACCGGCGCCGGCCGCGGCTTCAGCGCTGGCGCCGATCTCAATGGCCTGCCGCCCTCCGGCGAGCAAGTGATGGCGATGCTCGAAAAGGAATTTGGCCCCGGGATTCTCGCGATTGCCGAGTTGCCGAAGCCCGTCGTCGGCGCGGTCAATGGTTTCGCCAGCGGCATCGGCGCCGGTTATGCGCTCGCTTGCGACATGCTGGTGATGGGCGAGAAATCGTTTCTGCAATTGCCGTTTGCGAAGATCGGCCTGGTTCCCGACGGCGGACTCACGTGGCAGTTCGCACAGCGGGTTGGAGCCCGTCACGCGTTCGAAATGGCGCTCATCGGCGATCGGATTCCGGCCGCTCGTTGTGTCGAGCTCGGGCTGGCGAATCGAGTCGTTGCCGATCAAGAGGTGTTGGAGGCAGCTTTCGGGCTGGCCGAGAAGTTGGCCGACGCTGCACCGCTGGCGCTGGCCGGCACGAAGCGACTGCTCCGTCGCGCGCATGCACTGGATCTTGCGGGAGCCATCCGCGAAGAGGGTGCAATCCAGAGTGTCTGCATCGACAGTCAGGATTTCCGCGAGGGAGTGAAGGCGTTTTTCGAGAAGCGGGCTCCGCAGTTCAAGGGGCGCTGATATCGCAGCCGACGCCTGCCATCCATTATCGACCGTCGATGCGAATATGACAGGGAAGCTCGCGCGCGCGAGACGACGGAGGTCGCCATGGATCAGGATCGGTTCCGATGACTCAGGTATTGGCCCTCTCGGGTGGCATCGGCGGGGCCAGACTGGCCGTTGGCTTGCAACATGTGTTGCCGCCCGGGGAGCTGACGGTCGCCGTCAACACCGGGGATGATTTCGATCATCTCGGGCTTGCGATGTCGCCCGACATCGACACCATGATCTATACGTTGGCCGGCATGGAGAACCCGGAGCTGGGCTGGGGCCGCGCCAATGAAAGCTGGAATTTCATGGCCGAGATCGAACGACTGGGCGGCGAGAACTGGTACCGGCTCGGCGACAAGGATCTGGCCGTCCACATTGAGCGCACCCGTCGCCTCAACGGCCGCGAAAAGCTGTCGAATATCACTGCCGATTTCGCGCGCCATTTTGGAATCCTCGGCCGGGTGGTGCCGATGACCAACGACCTGGTGCGCACCATGGTGATCACCGACGAGGGCACGCTGGATTTCCAGCACTATTGCGTCGAGCGACGCGGCGAGCCGGTGGTCAGGGCAGTGGCGTATGCCGGCGCGGCCGATGCGCAGCTCGTGCCCGTTCTGCAAGAAGTGGCGCAGGATCCGTCGCTGCAGGCCATCGTGATCTGTCCGTCGAACCCCTGGTTCAGCATCGGACCGTTCCTCGAAATTCCCGCCTGGCGCGAGTTGCTGATCGAAGCGACGGCGCCGGTGATCGCAGTCTCGCCGCTGGTCAATGGCCACGCGGTCAAAGGGCCGACAGCCAAAATCATGGGCGAACTGCAACTGGCGCAATCGTCGGTGTCGATCGCCCGATTCTACGAGGGGGTCATCGACGGCCTGGTGCTCGACCGCTCCGAAGCGCACCTGACGGCGGAGATTCACGTTGCCACCCACGTGACCGCGACGCTGCTGAAGACGGCGGCGGACAGGCAGCGGCTGGCGCGGGAGGTGCTGGACTTCGCCCGCTCGTTCGGCAAGTTGTAAGACGCCCGCAGCCTGAAATGGCACAATTGCCGCCCGTATTCGGGCGAGCATCGGGCTGGAGCATCTGAATGAGTATTCGGTTGAGTGTGGTGGACCGCAATGGCGGTGAGCACGAGGTGGACGCGGCGCCGGAAGGCTCTTTGATGGAGGCGCTGCGCGAGCTGGATTATGGGGTCAGCGCCATCTGCGGCGGCATGTGCTCCTGTGCTACCTGCCACGTCTATGTCGCCCCGGAATGGCTCGCGAAGCTGCCGGAGAGGCAGAGCGACGAGGGCGATCTGCTGGCGGAGCTGCAGTTCCGTCAAGAGAACTCGCGGCTGTCGTGCCAGATTCAGTTGCAGCAGGAACACGATGGCCTGCGCCTGACGCTCGCTCCGGAAGAATGATGTCCGCCGCTACTGAAGATCACGTCTACATCGTCGGCGCCGGGCACGCCGGTGGCGAGCTCGCGTTCTCGTTGCGTCAGCAAGGTTATGAGGGTCCGCTGACCGTCGTCGGCGAAGAATCTCATCTGCCGTATCAGCGGCCGCCGCTGTCGAAGGCATATCTGAAAGGTGAGTGCGAAGCGACGTCGCTGTATCTGCGTCAGCTGGCTGCGTATGAAAAAGCAAATATCGGCTTGCTGTTGAGCCGCCGGGTCGAGCGCATCGATCGAGCGGGCAAGCAGCTGGTGTTCGATGATGGCCGCGCAGTCGGCTATTCCAAGCTTGGGCTCGCGACGGGCGGGCGCGCGCGTCGCATGACCATAAGCGATGCGGCCCGAGCCGAGCGGACCGGCAACTTCCACTACCTGCGCAACATCGACGACGTGATGGCGATTCGCTCGCGCTTCGAGGCCGGGCAACGCCTCGTTGTCATCGGAGGCGGTTACATTGGATTGGAAGTCGCAGCTTCGGCGATTGCGCGCGGCGTAAAAGTCACCGTACTCGAAGCGTTGCCTCGCGTGCTGGCCAGAGTTACGGCGCCGCAGATGTCCGAGTTCTACGAGAAGGTGCATCGTGACGCCGGCGTCGATCTGCGCACCAACATCGAAGTGACGGGGCTCGATTTCAACGCTGCCGGCGATGCTGTTACTGCGGTTCATTGCATCGGCGGCGTGGTGATCCCGGCGGACTTCGTCGTGGTCGGCATCGGCTTGTTGCCCAACACCGAAGTCGCGCAGGCGGCCGGCCTGGAGGTCGACAATGGCATCGTGGTCAACGAGTACGCGGTCACGTCCGATCCGGACATCGTTGCGGCCGGCGACTGCACCAACCATCCGAGCGTGTTCTGCGGACGACGCATTCGTCTGGAGTCGGTACCGAATGCCGTGGAGCAGGCTCGCGTTGCTGCGGCTACGCTGGCCGGCAAGCCCAGAGCGTACGAGTCGGTGCCGTGGTTCTGGTCCGATCAGTACGATCTGAAGTTGCAGATGACCGGCCTGTCGCAAGGCTACGATCAGTTCGTGCTGCGCGGTTCGATGCAGAACAAGTCCTTCGCTGCGTTCTATCTGAAGCAGGGGCGGCTGATCGCCGTCGATGCCGTCAATCGGATGCAGGAGTTCATGGTCGCCAAGCGCCTGGTTGCAGCGTGTAAGTCGTTCGACCCCGCCGCGCTCGCCGATGAGTCGGTGCCGCTGAAGACCCTCGCGGATCCCGTACAGGCCGCCGCGCCTCAAGCCTGATACTTGCCTGCCGCCGCCCGCCTTCGGGTGGCGGCTTCGGCAAGACGCCATTGTTCGGAGTGCGCCGATGTCACATCACGATCTCAAATCAGCCGAGCGTCCGGCGCCGGACGCCATCCTGCAGTCGATTGCCGATTACGCCTTGTCCTATCGGGTCGATAGCGAGGCGGCCTACGAGACCGCCTACTACTGCTTGATGGATACCTTGGCGTGCGGCTTTCAAGCGTTGCAGTATCCGGCGTGCACGAACTTGCTGGGGCCGGTCGTGCCAGGAGCCGTGATGCCCGGTGGCGCGCGAGTGCCAGGCACCAGCTACGAGCTCGATCCGGTGCAGGCCGCGTTCAACATCGGCGCGATGGTGCGCTGGCTGGATTTCAACGATACGTGGCTCGCGGCGGAGTGGGGTCATCCATCGGACAACCTCGGCGGCATTCTTGCGGTCGCGGATTACATGGCGCGCAGGAGCGGGGCGCAGGGGAAGGTGTCGCTGCGCGTCAGGGACGTGCTCACCGCCATGATCAAGGCGCACGAGATTCAAGGTGTCGGTGCGCTGGAGAACAGTTTCAACCGCGTTGGTCTGGATCATGTATTGCTGGTGCGGCTCGCGTCGACGGCCGTGACGACGGCAATGCTGGGTGGCTCGCGTGAACAGGTGATCAATGCGGTCTCGAACGCGTTCGTCGATGGCGGCGCGTTACGAACCTATCGGCATGCGCCGAACACCGGATCGCGCAAGAGCTGGGCAGCCGGAGACGCGACCAGCAGAGCGGTGAGACATGCATTGATGGCGATGGCGGACGAGATGGGATATCCATCGGCAATCACGGCGCCGACCTGGGGATTCCAGGATGTGCTCATGAAGGGCAAGCCGCTGTCGTTTCCTCAGCCCTTCGGCAGCTATGTGATGGAGAACATCCTGTTCAAGATTTCTTTCCCGGCGGAGTTCCACGGCCAGACGGCGGTGGAAGCGGCGATGAAGCTGCACCCGCAGGTGAAGCGTCACATCGACGACATCGAGCGCGTGGTGATCGAGACGCAGGAGTCGGGAGTGCGGATCATCGATAAAACGGGGCCGCTGAACAATCCCGCCGATCGCGATCACTGCATCCAGTATATGGTCGCGATTGCGCTGATCTTCGGTCGACTGACTGCTTCGGACTACGAGGACGCGACGGCGAGCGATCCGCGCATCGATGCGCTCAGAGAGAAGATGGTCGTGAGCGAGAACTCGACCTTCACCGAGGAGTACCACGCGCCGGACAAGCGATACATCGGCAACGCGGTACAGGTGTTCTTCAAAGACGGTACCCGAACCGAGCGAGTGCAGGTCGATGTTCCCCTGGGTCATCGCCAGCGTCGCGCGGAGGGCATGCCGATTCTGGTGCAGAAGTTCGAATCGGCCGTCGCCGCGCATTTTTCGCCAAAGCAGGCGGAGGCGATCAAGACGATGTTTGCCGACCGGGCCAGGCTCGAAAAGATGCCGGTGCAGGAGTTCGTAGCGGGGCTGGTGAAGAACCGATGAGTCGGTCGAGGGGCACTCGAGGAGTGCCCCTCGACGGCGGAGCAGGAGCTATCGGTTCGCCTCGACGTGGCGAGTGAAGTTGTCGAGGATGGCTTGCCATCCGGCGCGCTGTTCGTCGACGGAGTGCGTGGGCTCGCTTTCGAAAGTCACACGCACCTTGACCCCTTCGGGGCTCTCGGTGAACTGGACTTGCGCCGTGCGATCGCCGAAGGAGTACGCGATCAGTTCGTGCTCCACGATGTTCGTATAGATGCCCGCGAAATCGAATCCCATGCTGCCGTCTTTGGCCTCCATGCGGGATGAGAAGGCGCCGCCGACCCGTAGATCCACCGTGGCCGCGGTGGTATGCCAGTCATCGGATGCAGCATTCCACTGTTCGATGTCCTCGGGCGTCGTATAAGCACGCCAGACATTCTCGATCGGCGCGGCAACGGTTGTTTCGACAGTGATCTTCATATCGGGCCTCCTTGATCTGATGTGCGGTCTGCTGGCGTTGCGAGTCTCTATGGACGCTCAACGGTCGTTGTCGAAGGTCCAGCGCAGCACTTCGGCGAGTCGATAGCCTGCCAGCGTGAGCCGCTGCTCCGCGACTTCCAACGATTCGTCGAGGTAACTTTGCGATGCCTCCGGCGCGGTGCTCTTCGTATCGCTCGCTCGCAGATCGGGGCCATACGCGACGGCGCTGCCAAGCCGATAGCTCTCCTGCGCCCATTCCGAAAATTCCGTCGCGCTCTTGAACGGCTGCAGCCTGAGCTGGCTGCGTGGTACACGGCGCATGAGATCTGCTGCGTTCTTCATGACCAGCTCGGGCTCGCCGTCGCGGCTCGCTCTGTTGTCCCAGTACCAGTGCAATGACCTGGGCTCGCGATCGATGGGATCCAGGAGAAACTGCAGGCTGCCGCCGCGGTCGCCCTCCGGAAAGCGTTTCGAGACTTGCGAGACGGCGTGCAGCGGCTGATGAATGTCGCCAATCAGATGGAATATCCAGGAGAGCGCGAGCGCGCGCTCGCCGGTCGACGCACGCGAATCGGATGCGACGCTCAGGTTCAGTGCGAACGCTTCATAGGCCGATCCCTGAGGCACATCCTGCGGAGTCTTCTCGGGCGGCGATGACTCGTCGATGAAGGGGCGCGACCAGTAGTGCCAGGTTGGATGATCGTGAATGCCGCCGCGGGCGTCGTCCGGCCAGCGGGCCAGTTGCAGAAAGATGCGATAACTGCGCTGCTCGCCGCGAGTACCGCCGACGGCTACTTCGAATGCGGCGCGATCGGGATGTTTCTCTGCCAGTGCGACGATCCGCTCGATGATGCGTTGGTCTTGCGCACTAAGTTCGTTATACGCGATGGCCGCGCTGACCATGTGTCCGGCGCGGGACCATGCCAGCGCCGCGGAGCAGGGAAGGACGAGGGCGAGCAGCAGTGCGATGAATGGCTTCATTGGCGCATCCATGGAGTGAACGGCCATCTTCGGGACTCATGCGCCCGCCACATCGGGGCTTCCGGCCCCAAGATCGACTCGATCAGCTGTTGGTGCGTTCCGCGTGCAGCGTGTTGCGCACGAGGCGGGCCGCGATGACGGACACGAAGGTCTTCACTCGAGCTTGCGAATTCAGGCGGGCATGTTCGAGCTCGTAGAGCTCGCGCACATGTTCGATCGGGGTGTCGCTCTCTTTGGCGAGAGCTTCGATGGCTTGTTGCTGTTTGGCCGGATCACCTGCGCTATTTCGCAACACGGTCATGATCCCTCCAGGCTATTGAATACCGGCGAATACATCGGCGGAGCGAATGTTAAGCCGGCGGTGCGCGAGCACCGTTAACTTTGCACGGTCGCCCCATTTTGGTGCAAGGGGCGGTTTTGCTTTTTGTGTAGTGTCAGACACTTGCGCACCGTTGCTGGGTTTGAGCCCCCGATTCGTCCCGTTTACGGAACGCGTGGATTGCGCAAGTCAAGCCATAAAGAAGGGCAAAACGTCCCAGCGCACCGGCCAGTTCTAGCCGGCGCTCACTCGCTCATCGCTGTTGGTCGGCGCCGCTTGCGGCAGGGTGAAATAGAGCGAGGTGCCCGCGCCGAGCACACTGTTCGCCCAGATCCTGCCGCCGTAACGCTGCACGATGCGTGCGGCAGTGGCCAGTCCGATGCCGACGCCGGGAAACTCGGACAGAGTGTGCAAACGTCGGAATGGCTCGAACAGATGTTGGGCGAAGCTCATGTCGAAGCCCACGCCGTTGTCCCGGACCACGAACGCCGGGCCGTAGCTGTCTTCGTAGCGCGCCAGAGTCACCGAAGGCTCGGCGGTGCGCGTCGTATATTTCCAAGCATTGTCCAGCAGATTGACCAGCAGACTGCGCATCAAGCGTGGGTCGGCACAGATCGGCGAGCCGCACTCGATCCGGAAACGCACTGGATGATCGGGATACTGCTGCTGCAGCTCCTGGATGACCTCGGCGGCGACCGCATTCAAGTCGATGGGCCTGCGCGCCAGCTCGACTTTGGTCAGTTGGGCGAGGCCGAGCATGCCGTCGATCACGTCGTTCATTCGTCGCACCGACGCTTCGATGCGGTCCATGCGGGAACCCGCTTCTGGATCGGCGTGCTGCTCGATCACCTCGCGCAGCATCCCGCAATGACCCGCCATCGCATTCAATGGTGCTCGCAGGTCATGCGCCGCCGACGCGGTGAATTCCTCCAGATCGCGATTGGCGAAAGTCAGCTGTTGATTCATCGCTTGCAATTCACGGGTGCGTTCTTCCACGCGCCGTTCCAGCGAGGCGGTGTGCCGTTCGATATCTTCACGGAGCAACGCCTGTTGAAGCGCAATTGCGAGCTGGTCGGCGATGCTGTGAGCTGCCTCGACATGATCGTCGCGGAACCAGCGCGCATGCGCGTCCATCAGCTCCAGCATGCCGAGTAGATGTTGTTCGCCACGTAACGGCAGGCCGACATAGGAAACGACGCCGGCTTGCCGCAGGTCTTCGAACAACTCCGCCTTGGAGGCCACTGTGCTCAGATCATCCAGGCGAAGCGTCTGATCGGTGCCGACATCCCGCAATGCCTCTTCATAGCTTGCAACCGAGTGCACACGGGGAATGCAGTTCGTGGCTCCACAAGTGCCGGCGGCCAACAGCCGATGCGCGCTGGAGTCGCGATCGAACACGATCAGGCTGGCGCCCGCGCAAGGAACGATCCGTCGCAGATGATCGATAGCCCGGCCTGCGATCTCGCGAGTGGAACGCATGCCGAGAATGGCGCGATCCAGTTCTGCCACGGCCTCGACCCGACGCAGATGAGCGAGCACTGCCCGGTCGCTGCGCCGGACGAGCTGTGAGTTCCACCACAACAGCAAGGAGAAGCCCAGCATGTTGATCGAGGTGAACATCGCGAGCCTGATCTCCTCGCCATAGAGCCCGCGCCGCTGACCTTGCAGCAACAGCCAGCCGACGATGACCGGAAGCAATACGGCCGCCGGCAGCAAGCGGCGAAGTTCCCCGCCGGCTCGATCCGAGGCCATGACCTGGCTGGCCATCAGGAATCTTGGATGAATGGCCAGCGTGGCGAGCGTGAGCAGCAGCAAGCCTAGAGCGGTATGCAACGCCACGACCGAGAAGCCGGGCAGCGAATACAGCGATTCGGCTCGGTAGACATAGCCGAGCAACATGATGAAGGCGCTCACCATGACGAGCAGGACCGTGACCTCCAGCGCCAGCCACAGTCGTTTCAGCCTCGCGGGCCACGGCAGCATTCCAATCGCGAGCAGGCTGAAGCTGATCGCGGAGATGGGCGACATGCGCCACGGAAATACGGACAGTTGGTTTGGGGGACCATGAGGCACGAGCAACCGGTCTATGCCGACCGGCGCACGCAGGGCATAGCTGAGCAAGGTCGAGCTGGCGACCACAAGGAGCAACGCCGCTGCGATCGGCTGCATGCGGATCAACCAGCGTCCCGCCACTCCCCTGGAGCGCGCGGCCAGTCCGGCAAGTGAGATTCCACCCAGCACGAAACAAAGCGCGGTGTTCGGCTTGAGCGTGCCGAGCCCGGGGACGAGAAACTGGAACATCGGCTTGGACAGCCACCAGCCGATCAATGCCGAGGCGCCGACGGCGATACACAGGGCTGCGATCGTTCGAGCCAGCGCCAGCATGGCGGACTTCGGGCCGGGAGCTGCTGTCATCACGGCGGCCGGAGTCGGTGAGGAAACATTCTGTTTGTTGTTCAGGGGATCTCCTCGTCGCGCGCCTGTCTGTTCGGCTTCGCTACTGCACCCTGGCTTATGCGGTCAGTCTAAAGAGCCCGCCCACTGCCCGGAGTCCGCATCTATACGCACCTCTGCTTAAGGGCGAGCCGGGTACTGCGGCGGTCGCGCCGTGGGTGCGTTGAAGTTGAACGTTGAACGTCAGATGAATGCCCGACGCATCCAAGCGTGCTGTTGTTTCAGCAGCTGCACAAGCGCCCTAAGGAACAATCGATGACCGCGGAGCTTCGCGCCGGCACAAGCTGTTCGATGCACACAAGTCTGGATGTTTGCTGAGTGTCGATTCGGCTTACAAACAATTCGCCGCCGATCGGAACTGGCGCTCGCTGTGCGAGCGCCAGCAGGTAGGTCAAGTGTTGCCCACGCCGGACTGGATGATCATGTGCATGCGGACCAGATGCGCCAGCGACTGCGCGTTCATCTTGTCCATGATATTGCCGCGATGGACTTCCACGGTGCGCTCGCTCAGACCCAGATCCAGAGCGATCACTTTGTTGGCGCGCCCATCCACCACCAGTTGCAGCACTTCCTTCTCGCGGGCGCTGAGTGTGAGGAAACGCGAGCGAATATCCGCGTGGCGGCGGATACTTTCGCGATTCTGAGCGTCCTTCTTGATGGCCGCGTGGACTCGATCTACCAGGTCCTGATGGCGAACCGGCTTCTCCAGGAAATCGAACGCACCTTCCCGCATGGCTTCCACCACCATGGGAATGTCGGCGTGGTTGGTGATCAGAATCACCGGCAGGATCGAGCCGATGCGTATCAGATGACGTTGCAGTTCCAGGCCGCTCATCTCGGGCAGGCGTACGTCCAGAATCAAAATGCCCGGCGTGGCCGGATCGAGCTTCTCCAGGAACTGGGAAGGTCGACCGTAAGATATGGCGACATGACCGGCGGCCTGAACCACGCCTGTCAATACATCGCGAACCTCATCGTCGTCGTCCAGTATGTGGACGACCGGGTGCGCTGCTTTAATCATCCCCACCTCCCTGATGTCCCGTCTCGTCGGAAGCAAGTGTACATCGCGCGAGAAGGCTAGGCATCCAACGCAGTTTAGTTGTTGTTACTACGTTGGAGCGGCAACGGAACGCGACATGGGCAGTGATCGGTGCGGAGCCGCGACCGACCCCACGTTTGCTGTGAGCGCGTTAACTACCGATTGCTGGCCGCTGCCTGCATATCTATCTTCCTGCCGCTTCGAGTTCGCGGCCGGCTCGGGATGTTGCACGCAGTCCGGCTCATCCACCGAGCCGCGCCAGATGCTTACCCCGACAAGTGGTGACGAGTTCGGCACCCGGGACTGCGGCGATGATCAAGGCGGTACACAAGTCGAACATCCTGTTGGTCGACGACGAGCAGGCCAACCTGGACGCGCTGGAGGCGGTGCTGGCAGGGCTGGGTCAGAATCTGATCGTCGCCCGCTGTGGCGAGCAGGCGCTCAAGTGCGTCCTCGAATATGACTTCGCCGTGATCCTGCTCGATGTGCAGATGCCCGGCATGAGCGGCATCGAGACCGCTGCGTTGATTCGCGCACGGGGTCGTTCGCGAGCCACGCCGATCATCTTTCTCACCGGAATGATGCGTACCGCAGAGATGGTCTTCAGCGGCTACTCCGCGGGCGCCGTGGACTATCTCATGAAGCCGCTCGAGCCGGAGGTGCTGCGCGCCAAGGTTGCGGTGTTCGTCGAGCTGGACAAGGCTCGTCATGAACTGGAGCGGGAGATCGCTGAGCGCGTCCGTATCGCCGAGCAGGTCACCGAGCTGAACAATGCCTTGCGCGAGAAGAACGACGATCTGCTGGCGGCCAACGCCGATCTGGAATCGTTCTGCCATTCGGTCTCGCACGACCTGCGCATGCCGTTGCGTCACATTCATTCTTATGTGTCGATGCTCGAAGTGTCGGCCGGCAGCAAGCTCAATCCCGAGGAGCGGCGCCATGTCCACACGGTGCAAAAGGCCGCCATCCGCATGACGAGGCTGATCGACGATCTGCTGGCGTTCTCGCGCATCGGTCGCGCGGCCATGCATCGGCAGCGCATACGCATGGACGAGCTGCTCGATGAAACTTTCCAGGAACTGGGCCCGGAGCTGCGCGAGCGTCACATCGATTGGGAGCGCCACGCCATTCCCGACACCGTCGGCGATCCGCAGCTGATGAAACAGGTGTGGGTCAACCTGCTGGCGAACGCAGTGAAGTACACCCGGCCGCGCGATCCGGCCAGGATCGAGATCGGCGCCGATGTGAGCAGCGATGAGGTCGTTTACTACGTTCGCGACAACGGCGTCGGCTTCAACATGCAATACGCCGACCGTCTGTTCGGCGTGTTCCAGCGCTTGCACGCAGACAAGGATTTCGAAGGCACCGGAGTGGGGCTGGCGAACGTGCGGCGTATCGTGCAGCGTCACGGCGGACGCACGTGGGCCGAAGGCGCCGAAGGGCGCGGCGCCACGGTTTACTTCTCCATGCCGATCGGCAACGCCTGAGTCCGAAACTGGGCGGACGAGCGCACGAGCGACAGTCCCCGACTAGGGGCTGACACCTATCTGCTCCGTGGTACTCGTTTTTGTTCCTGAGCGTGCTGCCGCATAATCTCGCGGGGCAGCGCCTACTGAAGGGAATTCCCTCGATGATCGCGATTCTGGAGGCACACCGCGCCGGACTGCTGGCGCGCGCGCACTGGGCACGAAACATAGTTTCGGGTGTCGTCGTGGGCGTCGTTGCCTTGCCTCTGGCCATGGCGTTCGCGATCGCCTCGGGTGCGAAGCCCGAGCAGGGCCTGTACACCGCCATCGTCGCCGGTCTGCTGGTTTCGATGTTCGGTGGCAGCCGGCTGCAGATTGCCGGGCCGACCGGCGCGTTCATCGTGATCCTGTCCGGAATCACGGCGGAGCACGGCATCGACGGTTTGCAGATCGCGACGTTGCTGGCGGGCGTGATGTTGTTGCTGCTGGGGATCGCCCGGCTGGGCGCCATCATCAAGTTCATTCCCGATCCAGTGATCCTGGGGTTCACCGCGGGCATCGCAGTCGTCATCTGGACCGGCCAGTGGCGTGACTTTTTCGGCTTGCCCGCCGTGACGGGGCAGCACTTCCACGAGAAGTTCTGGCACACCTTGCAGGTGCTGCCCCAGGCGCACTTGGCAACGGCGGCGCTCGCGACCGCGACGCTGCTGATCGTGCTGTTCGCCCCGCGGCTGTCTTTCCTGAAGCGCGTGCCCGGCCCGCTGCTCGGTCTGCTGTTCGCCACGCTGGTGCAGGCGACGTTTCATATCGACGGTGTGGCAACCATTGGCTCGGCATTCGGAGGCATTCCTCGCGGCTTGCCGTCGCTGCAGATGCCTGAAGTCACCGTGGATCGCGTGATCGCCTTGATCGGCCCCGCGTTCACCATCGCGATGCTGGGCGCCATCGAGTCACTGTTGTCCGCCGTGGTCGCGGACGGCATGGCTGGTACACGTCACGATTCGAACCAGGAATTGATCGGGCAAGGCATCGCGAACATAGCGGCGCCGTTGTTCGGCGGATTCGCTGCCACTGGCGCGCTCGCACGCACCGCGACCAACGTGCGCAATGGCGGCACCAGTCCGGTTGCCGGCATCGTGCATGCGCTGGTGCTGATCCTGATTGTGCTCGCGCTCGCACCACTGGCGGTGAACATCCCATTGGCGGCGCTCGCGGCCATCCTGTTCGTCGTGGCGTGGAATATGAGCGAGGCCAGTCACGTCATCAAAATGGTTCGACGCGCACCAGGGGCCGACGTGGTGGTGCTGCTGCTGACCTTCGTGCTGACCGTGTTCGTGGACCTGGTGGTCGCGGTCAACATCGGCGTGATCGTCGCCGTCCTGCATTTCCTGCGCCGGATGGCGAGCAGCGTGGAGGTTCAGCAGCAGACTCATCAGGATTTGAGCCGAGAGTTTGCACATCGGGGCCTGAATTTTCCGCCGGGCACCCTGGCCTTCGCGGTGGAAGGGCCGTTTTTCTTCGGCGCCGTGGAGAATTTCGAGCGCGCCCTGGCCAGCACCCGCACCGACCCGCAAGTACTCATCCTCCGGTTGCGATGGGTGCCGTTCATGGACATCACCGGGCTACAGACGCTGGAGGAGGTCATCCGCGATCTGCATCGTCGCAAAGTTCGCGTGATGCTCACAGGTGCGAATGAGCGAGTTGCCGGCAAACTGCGGCGCGCCGGCATCGTCGATCTGATCGGTGAGGAAAACTTCTGCGAGAATCTGGAGCAGGCGCTGGCTCGACTGAACGCCGGCTCGGCTCAGTGATGATGCACGTGGCCGCCCGCCGGTATCGACACCCAGATCATCCAGGCGCCAAACAATAGCAGCAGTCCGCCGCTGGCGAATCGCGGCCACCGTCTCTTGAGAAAGCGTTGCATCTGCGAGGCGAGCACGCTGCTCGTCAACATGGACGGCAGCGTGCCGAGACCGAAGGCGAACAAGATGGCCGCGCCATGCAACGCTTGCCCACCGAGCGCGGCGAACAACAACATCGAATAGACCAGGCCGCAGGGCAGCCAGCCCCAAAGAAAGCCGAGCGCGACGGCTCGGGTGTGACCGGTCAATTTGCCGGCGCCGAGCGTGAAGGGTTGCAGCCGACGCCAGAACTTCGCGCCGAATGTTTCCAACCATCGCAGCGGATTCCACGGCGACAGTATGCGTAGAGCGATCGATATCAACAGCACGCCGCTGGCGATGCGAAGCGCTGCTCCGATGCGTGCGAGATCCAGCACCGCTTGCAGAGTCGCGCCGATGAATCCGCAGATCGCACCGGCCATCGCATACCCGCTGAGACGACCGACGTGATACGACAGAGCGTTACCGAACGCTGCGCTTGGACTCGCGGCCGTGTTGCGGGCCTGCATGCCCAGTGCGCCGGCCAATCCTCCGCACATGGCGAAACAGTGAGCGCTGCCGGCGACGCCAGCTACGAACGCGGCGGACAGGCCGATGGCCGCAGTTGCGTCAGCCATCGCGACTCTTGTCTTCCGGCGGTGGATCGTCGCGCAAGGCGTCCCAGCCCGGCGATTCGAGATCGTCGAACTGGCCGGCATTCACCGCCCAGAAAAAGCCCCAGCCGGCGAAGATGACCAGTGCCAGGCTCAACGGAATCAGTACGAACAGGATGCTCATGCCGTCGTCTCCCGCGGTTGAGCGGACGCAATGATCGGTGGTGGGGTGTTGCGGCGAGCCGAACGCGGCAGCAGTCGGGTGGAGTTCAACATCACAGCAATCGAGCTGAGCGACATCCCCAGCGCCGCGAGCCATGGGGGAATGAATCCCAGCGCCGCCAACGGAATCGAACCGAGATTGTAGATCGCCGCCCACAACAGATTCTGTTTCGCGATTCGCAGCGTGCGTCGCGCGAGCAGAACGGCTTCGGGGAGTGCAGCGAGGTTGTCGTTGACGAGTACCAGCCCGGCGCTTGCATGCGCCAGGGCAGCGCCTCGACCCATTGCAATCGAAACGTCCGCTGCTCCCAGCACTGGCGCGTCATTGACGCCGTCGCCGATCACGCCAACACGCTTGCCTTGCTTCTGGAGGTCGAGCACGTGCGTGAGCTTCTGCTGAGCCGTACAACGCGCGAAGTGTTCGCCGATGCCGCAGCGCCGAGCCACGGCCTGCACAGCCTCGGGGCCGTCGCCGCTCAGGATTCGAGATTCGATCTGCAATGACCGCAGCTGACTCACGGCAAGAGGCGCTGCCGAACGCATCGAGTCGGTGAGCTCGAACCACGCGAGCGCTTGTTGCTCATCGCCGAGCATGATCACACTGCCGGTCAGGTGCTGGGGCGGATGCCGGTGCGGCTCTTGCCGAAGTTCGGCAACGAACTCGGGAGTGCCGATACGATACAGGCGCCCGTCGATTCGACCTTGCACGCCGCGGCCTGCGACAGTCTGCAGGTCCTCGACAGTTCCCCCGTCAGAGTAAGGCGCGAACGCACGAGCCAATGGATGCTCGGACGCTTGTTCGAGCAGCGCTGCAATGTGCAAACATTGCTGCTCGGTGAGATCGGTCAGGGAAAGACATCTGGAGATTCGCAGCTCGCCTCGCGTCAACGTGCCGGTTTTGTCGAACACGATGTGGTCCACTTTCGCCAGGCTCTCGAGCGCATCTGGATCGGTCAGCAGAATGCCATGACGACCGAGGCTCGCCGTCGCCGAGGCGAGCGCCGCCGGCATGGCGATGGCGAAGGCGCACGGGCAGGCGACGACCAGCACTGCCAGCGTCGCCGCGAATGCTTGTGATGGATCGATTGCCAGCCATGCTGCGCAGGTCAACCCGGCTCCGATCAATACGTAGCCGAGGAATCTCGCGGCGGCGGAGTCGGCATTGCGTGCGAGCGCAGGTTTGTATGTTTGCGCTCGCTGCATGAGCGAGACGATGTGCGACAGGGCGGTGTCCCTGCCCAGCGCTGTGATGTCGATGCTGATCGGACCGTCGACATTGATGGTGCCCGCAACGACGCGATCGCCGACGCGCCGGTGGACGGGCAGCGACTCGCCGGTCAGCATCGCTTCATCGATTTGCGCATCCCCCTCGAGGAGCCGACCGTCGGCTGGCAGCACTTCTCCGCGACGCACCTGGATCACGTCGCCGACGCAAAGCGATGTCACGGGCACATCTTCGCTGCCGTTTGCGCCGATCCGGTGGGCAACGGAAGGCAGCTGCCTCGCCAGTGCGTCGGTGACGCCGGCAGTGTGCTGACGAACGCTCATCTGCACGAAGCGTCCCAGCGTCAGGAAGAAAATGAACATGGTGACGGAGTCGAAATACACTTCTCCGCCAGCGCTGCTGAACGTATTCCAGACGCTGGCGCCATAGGCGAGCATCAGTGCGATGCTCACCGGCACGTCCATGCCGATCGAGCGGCTGCGCAGACTGTTCCATGCACTTAGGAGGATCGGCGCGCCGGCGTAGAACATCACCGGCGTCGCGACCAGCAAGCTGACCATGCGGAAGTAACTGAGCAGCCTCGGCTCCATGATCTCGTTCGCGAGCTCGGCCGAATAGACGGCTACCGCGAACATCATCACCTGCATCATGCCGAAGCCCGCGACGGCGAGACGCTTGAGGCTGTCGCGCCGTTCTTCGCGAAGCGCGCGGGTGACGGTTTCGTCCGTGGCCGGATGCGGCACATAGCCGAGCTGTGCGATCGATCGCATGATTTCGGCAAGATCCAGCTTCGTGCCGTCCCACGAAATACTTGCTCGCCCGGTCGCCGCGTTGACGCTCACGTCGCGTACACCGGCGTGCCGACGCAGGACCTGGTCGATCAGCCAACTGCAGGCCGAGCAGCGCAAGCCTTCGATCAGCAGCGTGACCGACGTTTGCTGGTTCGTCGTTCGTGTGAACTGAGCGGCGAACTGTGGATCGGCATAGACCCGCCACTTGTCGCTCTGCGTGTCATTGTTGGGGCGAACCGAGGCGCCGTCGCGATACCGATAGAAATCACCCAGGCCCGTGCCGGCGATCAGTTCGGCGACCGCCTGGCAACCGCTGCAGCACACCGGCTCGTCTCGTTCCTCGACGCGCGCAGTCAACGTCGATCCACGCAGAGGCTCGCCGCAATGGAAACAATCGTTCATCGCGCCGCCGGTGCGATGAATCTCGCCTTCGAGCGGGCTTCGATGGCGCCGTCGTCGGAGCGAGCCACGATCTGAATGTCCCGTCCACCGCTGATCGCGTGACCGGGTGCACGAATGCGTACCGCAGCGCTTACGACTTCACCTGCGCCAACACGCTGCAGCTCCCGATCGGTATCGACGCTGAGACCGTCGATACCTTCAGCTGTGATGCGCAACTCGTGCTCGCGGGTGTCCTTGTTGATGAAGCGGAGGGTGTAGACGTTTTCGATCAAGCCGCCTTCGATAGGGCGATACAGCGCGTTGCGATCGCGGAGCACGTCGACTTCGACCAGGTGACGATTCGCGACGGCGATGCCGAAGCCGACGATCAGTGCCAGCAGCACCGAGCCGTAGATGACGGTGCGCGGCCGGGCGACTCGGGTCGGTTTGTCGTCCATGGCGTTCTGCGTCGTGTAACGAACCAGTCCTCGCGGATAGTTCATCTTGTCCATCACACTGTCGCAGGCGTCGATACAGGCCGCGCAGGCGATGCATTCCATCTGCAACCCCTGGCGGATGTCGATGCCGGTGGGGCAGGCTTGCACGCACAGCTTGCAGTCGATGCAATCGCCGAGCCCTTTGCTCTTGGGATCGACGCCGCGCGCACGAGAGCCGCGAGGATCGCCACGCTTGGTGTCATAAGAGATGACCAGAGTGTTCCGGTCGAACATCGCGCCTTGGAAGCGGGCGTATGGGCACATGTACTTGCAGACCTGCTCGCGCATATAGCCGGCGTTGCCGTACGTGGCGAAGCCGTAGAACAGGATCCAGAACAGCTCCCAGCCGCCGAGCGTCGCGGTGAATGCCGATTCGGTGAGCGTACGCACCGGCGTGAAATAACCAACGAAGGTGTAGCCGGTGTAGAGCGCAAACGAAACCCATAGCAGTTGCTTCGCCGTCTTGCGTGCGACTTTGTTCAACGACCAGCCAGACTGGTCCAGACGCATGCGCTGTTGTCGTTTGCCCTCGGTCCAGCGTTCCATCCAGACGAAGATTTCGGTCCAGACGGTTTGCGGGCAGGCGTAGCCGCACCACAAGCGGCCGGCCAACGCAGTGAAGAAGAACAGGGACAGCGCTGCAATGATCAGCAGCCAGCTCAGCAGGAAGAAATCCTGCGGAAAGAACGTCAGCCCGAAAATATAGAACTTGCGGGCCGGCAGATCGAACAGCACGGCTTGCCGGCCTTCCCATTGCAGCCAGGGCATGGCGTAGAACAGGCCGAGCAGTGCGATGGTGGCAGCGACGCGCAGTCGGTTGAAGCGGCCTTCGACTTCTCGCGGATAGACCTTCTGATGGGCAATGTACAGGCCGCCGTCGTGGTTGACGGCGGATGGCTGCGGACGGGCGGCGTTCATCGATATTCCCGGTCCGCCGCGCCGCTCCGTGTCTCGATCAGATAGGCTGTGAGAAAGCTGGCGATGGCGGACATCATCCAGAAAAAGAAAAAGCCGACGGTGTAGCCGGCGCGGCGGTCGGCCAACCATTGCGGTGGCGCGACATCGTTCACGAGCAGTTGCGGGTCGAAACAAGCGAAGAACAGCAGCGTGGCGACACAGGCTGCGAGAAACGAAGCCCACAGCAGCACTCCCAGATCTTCCCGGAAGTGCGGCCAGCGGGACCGTGACGTTGTCTGCTCAGTTTGCAGCATGCATCTGTGCCTCGTTGAGGCTGAGCACATAGGCGGCGAGCAGTTTCACCTTGGTGTCGCCGAGCAGATCCTTGTGCGCAGGCATCTGGTTGTCGCGGCCGTTGGCGATGGTCGCCCGCACGCTGTTGAAGTCGCCGCCGTGCAGCCAGATGTTGTCGGTGAGATTCGGTGCGCCCAGCATCGGATTGCCTTTGGCGTCCACGCCATGGCAGCCGACGCATAACGTCGCGTAGCGCTGCTCGCCGGCGGCGACCCAATCGGCCGGCGCCTTGCCGCCGCTCAGGCTCACGACATACGAAGCAACTTCATTGACGCCCTCGTCGCCGAGCACGCTGCCGAGTGCAGGCATGATGCCGTGACGGCCTTGCTCGATCGACTCGAGCAGGCGCTGCTCGTCGCCGCCCCACAACCAATCCTGATCGGTGAGATTGGGAAAGCCCTTGGCGCCGCGAGCATCCGAGCCATGACAGCCGGCGCAGTTCGCACTGAACAGATTCTTCGCGGTCGCCATCGCGCTGCCGTTGCTGGCCAGCTCGGTCAGCGAGCGATCCTTCAACTCAGCCAGGCGCTCCTCGAAGTTCGCACGCTGCCGCGCGACCTGCTCTTCGTACTGGCCGACCGAACTCCACTTCGAGGTGCCGGGGAAGTTGCCCATGCCTGGATAGAAGATGAGATAGGCGGCGCCGAACAGCACAGTGACGATGAACAGGCCCAGCCACCAGCGCGGCAGCGGATTGTTCAACTCCTCCAGGTCGCCGTCCCAGACGTGGCCGGTCTTGCCTGCGCCTTCTTCGGACTTCTGATCGGAGGGCTCGGCCGCCGGCACGCGAGTGCGAGCGGTCCACCACATGAGCCACAGGCAGGCGAGGATGTTGATCGTGGTGAAGACGACGATGAAAACACTGGCGGGCTGGCTGGTCATCGCGGCTGTTCCTCGAGTCCGTCATGCTCTTCGAGCGGCAGCTGCGCCATGCGATCGAAGTCGTGCTTGCGGTTCTTGTTCCAGGCCCACGCCCACAAAGTCATGAACGCGAGAAACAGAATCAGCGTCAGCAGGCCACGCACCAGGCCCATGTTCAGTTCGATGCTCATTGTTGACTCTTGGCGATTTGCTGGGCGGAGCCGTCGGCGGCCTTCGGCTCGCCATGGAATTTCAGACCTTGCATGTAGGCGATGAGTGCATCCATCTCGCTCCGATTGCGCACGGCTTCCGGCGCATCCGCAATTTCCTGCGCGGTGTATGGGACGCCGATTTTTTGCAGCGCCTGCATCTTTGCTTGCGTACCGGCGGGATCGATCGTCCGCTCGGAGAGCCACGGGAAGCCGGGCATGTTCGACTCCGGCACCACGTCACGAGGATTGATCAGGTGAATGCGATGCCACTCATCGGTATAGCGGCCGCCAACGCGCGCCAGATCCGGGCCGGTGCGCTTGGAGCCGAACTGGAACGGATGGTCGTAAACCGCTTCGCCGGCGATCGAATAATGACCGTAGCGCTCGGTCTCAGCCGGCAGCGGACGCACCATCTGCGAATGGCAGTTGTAACAACCCTCGCGCACGTACACGTCGCGCCCTTCCAGCGCGAGCGCGGAGTAGGGCTTGATGCCGGGCGAAGGCTCGACGACCGAGCTCTGCATGTACAGCGGCGCGATCTCCACCAGGCCGCCGATGCTGATCACTACCGCGATCAGCGCGCCCATCAACGCAATCTTCTTTTCGACGATTTCGTGTTTCATGATGACGATCAATGACTGGTAGCGGGAGCGAGCACGGCCACGTCGACCGGCTGCGTGTCACGCACGGTGCGCCACACGTTGTAAGCCATGATTCCCATGCCGCTCAGGAACAGCAGCCCGCCAAGCAGTCGGATGCCGTAGTAGGGATAGGTCGCTTTGAGCGATTCGACGAAGGTGTAGGTCAACGTGCCGTCGCTGTTCAGCGCGCGCCACATGAGGCCCTGCATCACGCCGGCGATCCACATCGAAGTGACATACAGCACGATGCCGACGGTGGCGATCCAGAAGTGCGCGTCCATGAGCTTGACGCTCCACATCTGCTGCTTGCCGAACAGCCGCGGAATCATCTGATACATCGCTGCGATGGTGATGAAGGCCACCCAGCCGAGCGCGCCGGCGTGCACGTGTCCGATGGTCCAATCGGTGTAGTGCGACAGTGCGTTCACGGTCTTGATGGACATGAGCGGTCCTTCGAAGGTCGCCATGCCGTAGAACGACAGCGACACGACCAGGAACTTCAGGATCGGGTCGGTGCGCAGCCGGTGCCACACGCCCGACATGGTCATGAGACCGTTGATCATGCCGCCCCACGAGGGCGCCAGCAGGATCAGCGAGAACACCATGCCGAGCGACTGCGCCCAGTCGGGCAGCGAGGTGTAGTGCAGGTGATGGGGGCCGGCCCACATATAAATGGAGATCAGCGCCCAGAAGTGCACGATGGACAGGCGATAGGAATAGATCGGCTTGCCGGCCTGTTTGGGCACCACGTAGTACATCATTCCGAGGAAGCCGGCGGTGAGGAAGAAGCCCACCGCGTTATGGCCGTACCACCACTGCACCATGGCGTCGACGACGCCGGAATAGATGACATAGGACTTGGTCGGCGAGACCGGAATCGCCAGGTTGTTGACGATGTGCAGGACCGCGATGGTGATGATGTACGCGGCGAAGAACCAGTTGGCGACGTAGATGTGCTTCACCTTGCGCATGACGATGGTGCCGAAGAACACCGCGCCGTAGGCGATCCACACTGCCGCGATCAACAGATCGATGGGCCACTCCAGCTCCGCGTACTCCTTGCTCTGGGTCATGCCGAGCGGCAGGGTGATGGCCGCGGCGACGATCACCGCCTGCCAACCCCAGAAGGTGAATGCCGCCAGACGATCCGAGAACAAACGTGCGTGACAGGTGCGCTGTACGATGTAGTACGAAGTGGCGAACAGTGCGCAGCCGCCGAAAGCGAAGATGACTGCGTTTGTATGTAACGGACGCAGCCGGCTGTAAGTGAGCCAGGGAATGTCGAAGTTCAGCGCCGGCCACAACAGCTGCGCGGCGATGAAAACGCCGACCGCCATGCCGACGATGCCCCAGACGACAGTCATGATCGCGAACTGACGAACGACTTTGTCGTTGTATGTGGCGCGCGCCTCGATGCCGGCGTCTGGAAGCGCGGCGCTGGCGGGCAAAACAGTGGCGGACATCTAACAGCCTCGTAGCGGAGTTTCTTTCGGCAACAGCAAAGGTACCGCGCGGCGTTTTTTTTCTAATTACGGAGAGCCCGAGAGAGACTGCGCACCAGCCCTGAGTGATAAAGCTGAGTGCGGCGGCGGGTGTCGACTGGTTCGCGTTTTGGGGGCTGTGCCTGCGTCGATCGCGATTGCGCCGTTCGTCTCATGCGAAGCGTGCAAGCGAATGTTTCAGGGTTTGCCTGATGCGATCAGATGACTTTGGAGAATTGCGTGCTCGCGGCGCGAGGCAGGTAAGCATCGAAGACCATGGCGATCGTGCGCAGCAAGGCTCGACCCCGTTCAGTGACGCACAGGCTGTCCGCCTCGCTGGTCAGCAACCCATCACCTGCCAATGAGCGCAGCGCGGCCAGCTCGTCGGCGAAGTAATCGCTGAAGTCGATCGCATAGCGGTCTTCGATTTCACTCATGCACAGCACGCCCTGGCACATGAGGCGCTGAATTACGTCACGACGCAGGACGTCATCCATCCGTAGCCCGACGCCCCGCTCGACCGGCAGGCGGCCCTGGTCGAGCGTTGCGTAGTAGCCGGACAGATCCTTGCAGTTTTGAGAATAGGAGTCGCCAACGGCGCCGATGGCGCTGACGCCCAGGCCGATCAGATCGCAGTCGCCGTGGGTCGAGTAGCCCTGGAAATTGCGATGCAGGCTGCCGTTGCGCATGGCGCGAGCCAGCTCGTCCTCGGGCAGCGCAAAGTGGTCCATGCCGATATATACATAACCGGCGTCGGTGAGCCGCTCGACGGTCAGCGCGAGCAGCTGCAGACGGGTTTCTGCATCCGGCAGCTGGTTGCCTCTTATGGCTCGCTGAGCTTTGAACAGGCGCGGCATGTGAGCATAACCGTAGGCAGCAATGCGATCGGGTCGCATCTGCACGACCGTGTCGAGGGTCCGGCCGAAACTCTCGACGGTCTGCAGGGGCAAGCCATAGATGAGATCGAAGCTGACCGAGCGATAGCCCAACGTGCGGGCCTGCACCATACATTCCGCGATCTGCCCGGCGCTTTGAATTCGATTCACCGCTCGCTGAACCCGCGGGTCGAAATCCTGAACGCCGAGGCTGAGCCGGTTGAAGCCGAGCTTTGCCAGCTTCGTCAGCGTGCCCGCTTCGAGCGTGCGCGGATCGATCTCGATGGAGAACTCGCGCTGCTCGGTGCGATCGAGGTTGAAACGCGTACCCAGTTGCTCGAACAGCGCACCGAGCTGCTCCATGGTCAGATAAGTCGGGGTGCCGCCGCCGAAGTGCAGTTGCCGAACGATCCTGCGCCGATCGAACAAGGCGCTCTGCAGCTCGATCTCACGATGCAAACGTTGCAGATACTGCTCGGCGTGCGCCGGATTCCTGGTGATGATCTTGTTACAACCGCAATAGAAGCAGGGACGAGCACAAAACGGCACGTGCACATACATCGACAGCGGCCGCGGCGCGCCACCATTGCTCAATAAAGCGACGCGGCGGTAGCTTTGCTCGTCGAAGCCGGCATGAAACTGAACCGCCGTTGGATAGGACGTGTAGCGGGGCCCATGACAGTCGTAACGGCGGATCAATTCAGGATCGAGTTTCATTCGCAGCCTGTGGCGGTGGCGACCTGGACGGACCGAAGTGGTCCAGCCAGCCTGGCTGCTATGTATAGAGATGCCGGCGCCGCGCCGCGCTCCGGAGCTCCACGCAGGGGCTGCGGGATAGTCCGGAACCGCTACAGGCTGTAAGGCTTGCCGGGATCCGGCATGAAACGGCGGCAATTCCCGACAGACTCTTGCATCGAGTAGAAAAAATCCCAATATAAAGGTTGGCGACTGCGAGCGGAGGCGGAGACTAACAATGCAGACCTCTCAAGAGCGGCCTATGACGACGTACCGGTTGGCGGACAGTGCGCCACCGGGCTCAGCGCGGCAGGAGTCATCCGCACAGCCTGCACCGCCGTCGCATCCGCTATCCCTCGAAGGCCGCATGCTGCGGGCATTGCTCCATGCGTTCGGCGATCCGCCGGTTCAATTTGCATTGTGGAATGGCGAACGCATCGGCGCCGCAGAACCGGTGGCGACCATGCATATCCCGGATCGAGGCACGCTCGTGCGCCTTTGCAGAGATCCCGATCTGCAGTTCGGCGAGCTGTACAGCATCGGCAAGATCCAGGTCGAAGGCGATCTCGGGCGTCTCATCGAAGTGTTGTATCAAGGCGCGGCGCATCCGGGGCGCAATTCCATCTCGGCGCTGCGGCGCCTGGGGCAGTGGTTGCATCGGCGGCCTGCCAATACGTTGCATGGCTCGCGCGAGAACATTCATCATCACTACGACATAGGTAACGAGTTCTACTCCCTCTGGCTGGGCTCGACCATGGCGTACACCTGCGCGTACTTCCCTACGCCGGACGCCACATTGGATGAGGCGCAGAACGCGAAGATGGAGCATGTGTGTCGCAAGTTGCAGCTGCGCCCGGGGCAGACGGTCGTCGAAGCGGGATGTGGCTGGGGCGGGCTGGCGTTGTATATGGCGCGTCACCATGGCGTGAAGGTCAGGGCTTTCAATATATCTCGGGAGCAAATCGCGTTTGCGCGCGAGCGCGCCAAGGCCCAGGGCCTGCAGAACGACGTCGAGTTCGTCGAAGACGACTACAGAAATATCAGCGGCTCGTACGACGCGTTCGTCTCGGTCGGCATGCTCGAGCACGTCGGCGTCGAGAATTACGCTGGGCTTGGAGCGCTCATCCGCAGCTGCCTGAAGCCGGAAGGATTGGGCTTGATCCATACCATCGGTCGCAATCGCTGGAAGCCGATGCATCGCTGGATCGATCGACGCATCTTCCCCGGCGCGAATCCGCCGTCCCTGAAGCAGATGATGGACATTTTCGAGGATGCGGAGTACTCGGTGCTCGACGTGGAGAACCTGCGGCTGCACTACGCGAAGACTCTCGACTGGTGGTGGCGCCTGTATGAGGAATCGCGCGACAAGGTGGCGCGCATGTTCGATGAGAACTTCGTGAGAATGTGGCGGTTGTATCTGGCCGGGTCGCGTGCCGCATTCGTTACCGGTGAGATGCAACTGTTCCAGGTGGTGTTCTCGTCCGGCGCCAATAACAGGATTCCGATGACCCGCGAGCACCTCTATCACTCATGAGCGCCGATACCTGCGATGTTTTGATCGTTGGGGGCGGCCCCGCCGGATCCACCTGTGCGCGCGCATTGAAGCGCGCCGGGTTGGACGTGCTCGTCATGGACAAGAGCGAGTTCCCCCGGGACAAGGTGTGTGCCGGCTGGATCACGCCGCAGGTCGTGCAGGAGCTCGATCTGGATCTCGAAGACTATCGCCAGCGGCGTGTCCTGCAGCCCATCAGTTCGTTCATCACCGGCATGGGTGAGCAAGCCAATGCGGCCGTGAACTACGACAAGGTCGTGAGCTATGGCATCCGGCGTTGCGAGTTCGATCATTACCTGCTCGAGCGCAGCGGTGCGCGGCTGCGCCTGGGGGAGACCTGGAAGTCGATGGAGCGCCAGGGCGAGCGCTGGCTCGTCAATGGTGAGATTTCGACGCCTCTGGTGATCGGCGCGGGTGGACATTTCTGCCCGGTCGCTCGCTTCCTCGGTGCGCATCTGGGCAAGGAAGAGCGGGCTATCAGCGCGCAGGAGATCGAGTTCGAAATGAACGAGTCGCAGGCGGCGCAATGCTCGGTCACGGGCGAGCGGCCGGAGCTGTATTTCTGCGACGACTTGAAAGGTTACGGCTGGTGTTTCCGCAAGGGCAATTATCTGAACGTCGGGCTGGGTCGCGAAGGGAACCATCGGCTCGCCGAGCACGTGCAGACGTTTGCGCGATCGCTTGCCGCACAGGGCAGGATTCCGGCGGATCTGCCGGGCAAGTTCAAGGGTCACGCCTACTTGTTATATGCGCACGGCAATCGGCCGGTGATCGGCGATGGGGTGATGATCGTGGGCGACGCCGCCGGTCTGGCCTATACCCAAAGCGGCGAGGGCATCCGCCCGGCAATCGAGTCGGGCCTGCTGGCGGCGGCCAGCGTGCTGGACGTGAATCGGGACTACCGCCGTGAGCGTTTGTCACGATACGAAGCCGACCTGCGAGCGCGATTCGGCGAGCGCGGCGAAGCGCCGGCGTTGACGATGCTTCCAGCCCGGCTCCGGTTGGGGCTGGCGCGTGCGCTCATGCAAACGCAGTGGTTCGCTCGCAATGTCGTGCTCGATCGCTGGTTCCTGCACGCGCAATTGCCGGCACTTTCTTCGTAACGCAGCCCGGCCTCACTGCCACTTCCAGTCGCGGACCTCCGGCATATCCTCGCCGTGGCGACAGATGTACTCGCGATGCTCGATCAGCTTGTCGCGTAGCCGTTGACGCAGGTGGCCGGCTTTGGCGCCGAGCGAAGGCACCAGGTCGATGGCGGCCTGCGCCAGATGAAACCGGTCCAGATCGTTGAGCACCGTCATGTCGAACGGCGTGGTCGTCGTGCCTTCCTCTTTGTAGCCGCGCACGTGCAGATTGTCATGACCCGTACGCCGATAGGTGAGGCGATGGATTAGCCAGGGATAGCCGTGGAAAGCAAACAGGATGGGCTTGTCCTTGGTGAACATGGCATCGAACGTCTTGTCGCTCATGCCATGCGGGTGTTCGCTCTCCGGCTGCAGCGTCATGAGGTCGAC